>Ga0209415_10000235_pt1 | contig 95326 bp, 91 predicted proteins | sample PeaSoiSIISIP2007_FD_187696 | JGI IMG/M metagenome (GOLD analysis project Ga0209415, IMG submission 187696) | Peat soil microbial communities from Weissenstadt, Germany - SII-SIP-2007 (SPAdes) (version 2) | ecosystem: Environmental > Terrestrial > Soil > Wetlands > Peat | place: Germany... | reverse complement strand
TCTTGACCTGCATGCTTCCTGACATATGATTTGTCAAAAATGTCTCAAAAACCTGTACTCGATAAGCAATTGACCCTCTTTTTTTTAATCGAAGTCAGAGGAATTTTAGGAGCGGCTTACTTTTAAAAAAATTTACTCGAGAAAGGGAGAGCTTCGAAATGAAAGCGTTTAAAAAACTGGCATTCGTAATAATTGGTGCCTTGCTCAGTCTCACTCTTCTTTCTTGTGGCGGTGGAGGTGGCGGAGGTGGGGTAACTTCTTCTGCAACTGTCATAACCGGGAAGGTCGTCGATGGGTTCGTTGCGGGAGCCACGGTAACTGCCTATCAAGTGAATGCTAACGGGACTATCGGGGCGCAAATTGGGACACCCGTCACGACTGATCAATCTGGAAACTATACCCTTAATCTGGGGACTTACTCCGGGCCTGTTTATATAACCAGTCAGGGAGGAACCTATACCGATACGGCGACAGGAAAGCTTATTGATCTCACCAATTCTCCCTTGATTTTATCCGCAATCGTTCCGAATGCCTCTGGAAACGTGACTGCCCAGATTAATCCTATAACCACCATGGCAGCTGACGTGGCATTAACATTCGTCGGTCAGGGAACCCCGGTGGCGACCGCGGCGAATGACGCGAATGCGTTGATTCAAGATTATTTTGGACTTACGTCGTCTATTTTAAGTACAGCATTAGTAAATTTAACCACGACTGGCTGCCTGATAAGCTCTACTACTCCAAGCGCAAGCTCGGATGTTAGTGCGATTCTCGCCGGAATCTCGGAGTTGGCAACTATGAATAGTGTTAGCACGCCTGACCTTGTTGAAGCACTTATTCAGGATGTGGCGTCTGATGGACTATTCGACGGCTTGGCCGGCGGGGCAACGATTTCTGTACCCTTGACACCCGGACCCGGCACGATACCGTTATCCACGATAGAAGGGCCTGGACTGACGAACTTAGCAAGTGCAATTAATACTTTTATGACTAATACGACCACCTCTAACGTTTGCGGAGCGAACGTGGATCAGGCCGTTATCTCCGCGCTCTCGAATACGAATATCTTTACGGCTCCGGCTGCGCCGACAGGCGTTCAGGCTAAGTCAGAAGATGGGGCCGCCATAATCAGCTGGAATGCCGTCACGAATGCAACTTCGTATAATATTTACATGGCCACTTCGACGGGGGTCACACCAACGTCGACCCAACTGCCAGGGTACCGGAGCATCCCGAATGTATTCAGTCCCGCTGTTATTTCAACAGGCCTGACGAGCACAACCTATTATTTTGTGGTGACAGCGGTCAGCGGGACCAGTCCCTTTATAGGATACGAAAGTGTTCCGTCAGCGGAAGTATCAGCGGCCGTCACAGCCAGTAAATTACCAGCGCAGTGGGCTCAAACCGTGACGGCGGGAAGTAATCAGTCATCATTCAATAGCGTATCCGAGGCATCAGACGGCTCGGTGTACGCCGCGGGATATATCACGGGAACCAGCATCTATAGCTTCGGCAGCGTAACCGCGGCAGGGACGTACGCGACCGGCATTAACGCGGTACTGGTGAAATACGACAGCTCCGGCGTGGCGCAGTGGGCTCAAACCGTGACGGCGGGAGTTGATGACTCATACTTCTATAGCGTAACCGTGGCATCAGACGGCTCGGTGTACGCCGCGGGATATATTAATGGACCCGGCACCTTTAACTTCGGCAACAACGTAACCGCCGCAGGGTCGTACACTAGCTATAACCCAGTACTGGTAAAATACAACAGCTCCGGCGTGGCGCAGTGGGCTCAAACCGTGACGGCGGGAGTTGATGGCTCATTCTTCAATAGAGTATCCGTGGCATCAGACGGCTCGGTGTACGCCGCGGGATTTATCAACGGAACCGGCATCTATAACTTCGGCAACAATGTAGCCGCCGCAGGAACGTATATAGACGAAAACATTGTACTGGTGAAATACAACAGCTCCGGCGTGGCGCAGTGGGCTCAAACCGTGACGGCAGGAGTTGATGGCTCACTTTTCAATGGCGTATCAGTGGCATCAGACGGCACGGTATACGCCGCGGGATATATCACGGGAAACGGCACCTATAACTTCGGCAACAGCGTAACCGCCGCAGGAACATTCACTTACGGCATTAATATGGTACTGGTGCAGTACAACAGCTCCGGCGTGGCGCAATGGGCTCAAACCGCAACGGCGGGAAGTGATTACTCAAATTTCTATAGCGTATCCGTGGCATCGAACGGCTCGGTGTACGCCGCGGGAGATATCTATGGAACCAACACCTTCAACTTCGGCAACAGCGTAACCGCCGCAGGGACGTACACTGGCTATAACCCCGTCGTGGTGAGTTACAACAGCTCCGGCGCGGCGCAGTGGGCTCAAACCGTGACGGCGGGAAGTAATGAATCAGAATTCTCTAGCGTATCCGTGGCATCAGACGGCACGGTATACGCCGTGGGATATATCACGGGAAACGGCACCTATAACTTCGGCAACGGCGTAACCGCCACAGGGGCGAACAGTTCCGAAAACATTATACTGGTGAGTTACAACAGCTCCGGCGCGGCGCAGGGGGCACCAACAACGATAGTCGGGAGTGGTCCCTCAGTCTTCAATGGGGTATCCGTGGCACCAGACGGCTCGGTCTACACCGCGGGACAAATCTACGGAACCGGCACCTATAACTTCGGCAACGGCGTAACCGCCACGGGGGCGTACAGTTACGAAAACATTGTACTGGTGAAATACCCCGGCTTTGGGTCTATAACGTTGTCCTGGTGAAATATTATTAAGATTTCGTTTTACCTGACAAAGCATTGGTTAACAACAACGTTTCGCAGTACATGAGTAGTGTGAACGGTACGATCGCATCCATGACCACCGCGACAGTTTGTGCGGGTTCGCGTGGCAGGGGACCTGCAAGGTGTTGTTTCGTACGTTGCATAACTTCGCTGACGTGGCCGTGGCTCAGAGGAATGTTTCTGAAGACATAGATGCTATCTTCGCAAGGCCGTTCGAAGAGTGCGTTCTGAAAGGACTTGAACATGAGCAGATGGACCATGCCTGGCAGTCTTTTCAGAGGCTCCATAAAAAGGTGCGCATCTTCGTCCGAATAGTTCACTGGTAGTTTCGATGAAGTGACAAGATTTGACATCGGTTTTTTTAAAAGGACTTATAGTTATTATTATGTTTCAATCGGAAGCATGCCGTGTATATTGTATGACTAGTCGGCTCAAGTCCGACCGTGAGAATTCGGCAGTTTACCACGTAGTGCTGGGTCTGTGAACTCTGTAGTGAGAACAGAAAAAGCAATTTTAACTGATAATAAAAGGGCGACGAGGTGGAAGCTACTCAAACCATTCAAAAACTTCACGGTGCAATCTGTGGCTGAAATTTTACATTAGTACTACTTTAAGAAGGAGGATACGCCATGTATCGTCAAAAATCACCTGTCTATACTTCACTCTGTCTCTTGGCAATATGCATTGTATTATCGAGCTTTTTCTCAGCCTGCTCGGGTTCGGGGAGTAATGCGCAAAATTCCGGCAACTCCGGCAACCCGAACGCCATGCCCCCGGGCACAGGCGGCATCTCATTCCAACTCGTTATGCAGCCCTCGTCCGGTTCAGGAGCACATATACTGACGCCCGCGTTCAACTCCTGCGTTGATTATGCGATCGGCACCATCGCCGCAACCGTTTCCAGCGGTAGCACAACCGTCACCAGCAATTCCTGGCCATGCGCCGCGCACCAAGGCGTTATTCTCGGGGTCCCGGCCGGATCGAATTATACTGTGCAGGTTAAAGGTATATCGTCCGGATCGACAACATGGAGCGGCCTGGCCTCGTCGATCACTGTTACCCCAGGCCAGGTAACCAATGCTGGAACTATCACCATGAGTTATGTCGGCGGAAACACGACGAGCCCGACAGTGACTCTCATCGGCCCGAATTCAAACCCTGCCAGTACCACGAACGTTCCGATCACCGATCGTTTTAACGTCGACTTCAGCCAACCAATGGCTATTTCAACGATCACTTCGACCAACATTACACTCAATGGTGGCGCCATTGCGGGAACCGTGAGCTATAACAGCGCGAGCAACACCGCCGCATTTATTCCCGCCTCAACCTCACCCCTTTCGTACAATACTTCGTATACACTGCTGGTCACGACCTGCGTTACCGGATCCTGCATAAAAGACACAGCGGGCATCCAGCTTTCGAGCACCAGCTACACGAACACCTTTACGACCGAGTCCGCGCCCACCGGGTCAGCGAACGCTCCTACGGGTTTGACAACCACACCGGGCAACGGCCAGGTAACGTTGGACTGGCCCGCGGTGAACGGGGCCACATCGTACAACGTTTATTACAGTACGTCACCGGGGGTCACGACAGCGAGCGGCACACAGCTCCCTGGTGTCGGAGCCCCCGCTGTACACCTGGGTCTTATCAACGGGACGACCTATTATTACATCGTCACCGCCTTTAACACCTTCGGAGAGTCTCTGGCCTCCGCTCAATCAAGTACGACCCCCACCGCCCCTACCGGGAATCCGTTACCGCCTGCGAGCCTCGCGGTTAACTTTAACGGCGACGTCGGTCCCTATACCGTAACCTGGCCCACCGTAAGCGGCATGTCGTACAATCTTTACTGGTCTCCGAGGCCCATTTACCCTGACCATACCGCAGCGGACAACGTGATCCGCTATGTCTCCGGGGGTCAGTATATTCATTCGGGCGTTACGATCGGGACGACCTATTGCTATATTGTGACGGCTATGAATGCTGCCGGCGAAAGCGCTGATTCAATACAGGTTTGCGGCCCCAGCGCTGGCTCCATCCAGATCTTTTGGCCGTAGAACGGGACTATGCTTGGGAAACGGAGGTTGCGCGGCGCATGGGCTCCAACCATGATATTCGGGAGTGGTAGCTCGGTCTTCAATGGCGTATCCGTGGCATCCTCGGTATACGCCGCGGCATATATCTTGGGAAACGGTGCCTATAACCTCGGCAACGGCGTGACCGCAGCAGGGATATATCTCTAACATGGTACTGGTTTGATATCATTAAGCTTTGGTTTTACCTATATACTGCTGACAGGTATTTTGTCAGTAATTTGCTCTCTCATGATCTGAAGTTTGAGGTCAGGGGAGAAGTATCTTCTTTTGTTTTTTGATTCCAATCATCCTACTATTTTCGAATCAGCCATGAGATGCTTTGGCATGCAACTCCAAGCCAAGTGCGTCCATGACCTTTAGGATTGTATCGAAACCGGGACTACGCTCACCGGAGAGCGCTTTATAAAGACTTTCGCGAGATAAGCCAGCATCCCGTGCAACTTGAGCCATGCCCTTGGCGCGGGCAATATCGCCCAGCGCTTTTGCAATGAACGTCGCATCTCCATTTGCGTCCTCAAAACACGCCTCAAGATAAGCGGCCATTTCCTCCGGGGTACGGAGATGCTCAGCAACATCGTAGCGACTGGTTTTTGTCTTCTTCATTATTACCTCCTACAAGTTGCGTGCGAGACGTAATGCAATCTTGATGTCGGTTGTCTGAGAGTGTTTGTCTCCTCCAGCCAGCAAAATTATGTCGTGCGCTCATGCATTGTGAAATATACCCTGTAACCGGGGCCGTAATCGATTCGCAATTCGGAGACACCCTCGCCAATCGGTTTAACATCTCCTGGGTTCCCTGCTGCAAGGCGCTCGACCCTAAATACGTGCACGCGTATGAATATCGCGCAGTCCGTCAAGCCACTCGGCATATCTATCGGTCTTGCGAATCTCCAGCATAATAATATTGTAGCCATGTGGCTACATAATGTCAATGCTTTTCAACGGACTGTTTAATATAACCTCGAAGAATATAGGTTTAAGCTTTTTGAAATAAAGCATCACGCCGCAAGAAGTGGGGTTCAACTCGTAGTGACGATTAAATAAATATGAAGGTCAACAGCTTCAGAAAAACACAGTTAACAAAGAAACTTCAAATGGAATTATTCACCTTCTCGATAATTCTGGCCTTCTGACTTACACCTACAATATTGCAATGACAGTTGACGAACAGAAGATGTAGGATACATATTGAAACATTCACATGAACGAATTAATCAGCAGAGGAAGTGTCCGCTGGATTTACTAGTTAGATTTTTATCTCAATTTCATAATCAATTGTCTGCCCCTTCTTTTATTCGCTTGGGACAATACTATCACCTCTCTTGGTAGAACGAAATAATCACCGAGGCGAAAAAGAAGAGTCCGGTATTGATTTGTTATGGGATCATTTCCATCTTTTTATTCTATGTGTCCTTTTGCCGTTTGGAGAGCAATATCTTTATCCTTTGTAAACAGCCCCCACTTCATTTTTGATGAATGAATACCTGCTTTTTTGTCTTGACCTCTACAGTAATACCATTGTCCAAAGCGTTCGACCGTAGAAAAGGGATGATTTTCTGTACAGAGAAGTCCACAAGGTTTAATCTCTTTGAAGAAAATAGTTTCATCTGGGACTTCATCATAAGACATGTCTGTGGGCAATACGATTTGAGATACATCCACGTTCTCTGCTTCCTTTTCATCCAGCCAGTCTGAAATTTTCATTTGATTTTTTTCTCCTTCAACAATCTAACGTTCGAGCTAGGGCTGCACAAAGAATGGGATGGATGGAATGGGGTCGGACCAAGCTATCACTCTGAAACGGTGCACCTGTCATTAAATAGAGTTTACGATGTTATTTACCTTTCTTAGTTGTGGCCTTTGATGATTTTGTTGTCTTCTCCTTTTCAGTACCCTTCTCATAACGAGCCAATACGATTCTCTCAGCCTCAAGCCAATCTTGCTTGTCGTGTCCATGATCTAATCCTCTCTTTACGTGAAAATCATGGGCAAGCTTTGCAATTTCGTCATGTAAAGATTTCTCCATCTTGTTCCCTCCTTATTAAGATAGACGCATTGAATATTAACAGCGATGCTGACTCTTAGTATATCAGATATTAACGGTATAAACTTCAGCTTGAAACTTGACGAGTTTCAAAGAATGGAAACTTTAAGTACTACAGGAAGGTATATATAGTTGCTGACAGAAAACTTTATTACAAATGCAATCACAAAACAAAATCGCTGAAAATGAGGGGCAGCAAACACCACTTTTTTATTGTTCTATACAGCTGTTCCAAAGACGTAACCCAGCGCGATGCTGATATCGCTGATACAGAAGATACCAAGCAGAATACCAACTAGTAAAGAAGCGATACTTTTGGTCTGGCTTTATGATTTCACCAAGCAAAGCCCCTTCAATCGCGCCATTCCTGCAAGCGAACGGCTTGGGGATGATGCGCCTTGAAGGATGCATATACACAGTTATTATGAGACGCTGCACTAGGATTTCTTGGTATACGCGGTACACCAACCCTGTGGGCTGATCGAACCCTCGACCACCTGACAGGTGCCATTGGCTGTAGACGTCTTACCGGGGACAGAGAACTTGCAATCGCTGCAACTCTGGTCGCCCTTTGGCTTGTCCTGGTATTTCATGGCGGCTTTGGTTGCCTTCGCTTGTGCCGTGACAGTGAAAGCCGACATAAGAGCGACGCCCGTTATTCCCACAGCACCCTTAAGCAGGGTGCGGCGAGAAATCTTTTTGTCTAGAAGTCCATTCATTTTGTACCGTCCTTTCTTGAGATATCCATAGTCATTCACCTCCGAAGGGGTTGGCGTTGTTGTGACTCCGGTCAAGTGCAGTGCCCTTTTATTTTAATTAAAGTTTATTACTTTTTTATAGGAAGGCTAACAAATACTGCATGATAATTACATCATTGCAAAGTTTGGAAACTCGTGATATAGAAATGTAGTTGCTGACAGAAAACTTTATCACAAAAAGAAATGATACAAAATGAATTCTGCACCTTCGGTAATATTATATGAAACTCGACTACACTTACTACTGTGGAATGCCAATCTCATGACGATGGTGTGAAATACTTCTTCAAATATGCACTCTCCTATTTCGACTTGCACACGCCTAGACGTATTACAGGGGATAAGAGTTTATTCACCTCAATTTAAGCCTGCTCAATAACCCACTAAACCACCCGCAATTTTAAAAATTGCATGATAAGGAAAAGCCTTCTTCAAAATTATAACTGGCAAGAATATGGACGCCCAAACTTGATAGCCTTTTTCATAAGTGACCCTTTGAGGTACTGTTAAGATTCATTTGCCGAGCAAGACGCTAATGCGTATAATCTAAAACTTAGGACGGGAACGCATGCTAAATCTCAAACAAAAACATTTCTGGTGCGCGATAGTAGCCGGTTTTCTCGCGATCCTGATATTCGCCGTGACCGTCATTGTCCCGCTCTGCCTGAACTCCGCGGCAGTAAAAAACAAAATACAGACCGTGGTGCAGGAGAAGCTCAGTGGAAAAGTTTCTTACGAAAAGATCGATATCTCCCTGTTCCCCTGGCCGCGGGTGACCATCGAAGGGCTCAGCCTGGCGTATCCCCGCACGTTTAGAGGCACGCTCCGGTCCCTCAGCATGGCACCGCAGATCCTTCCTCTTTTCAGAGGCCGCGTGCAGGTCTCAAAGATACGGATACAGGAGCCCGACTTCAGGATCGCCGTGCCTGCCGCGAAAACCGACAAGACATCCGAGGCCCCGACCTTGGAGGAAACAAAAGAGGATATCAGGTCCGTGATCGGCTATCTGCAGCTGATCGGGCCCCGGCTTGTAGTCGAAATGGACAACGGGAAATTCCTCTTGAGGAAAGACCATCGGGATTTTCTGCCACTCAATAATGTGACCGTCCATTTCAACGCCCCGCCCGGCGACATTCACTTCATGGTCAAGGCTGGCACTGACCGATGGGGAGCTTTCGCCCTGAGCGGAACGTACACCTTTACCGAAGCCCAAACGGAGATCCGGGACTTGAACCTTGCACTTGGCCATTCTACACTCAAGGACTATTCAGCGCTCCTGACCTGGGACCGCGATCCGCGCATTGAGATACGCTCGGGCAAAGCCGAGTTCGCGCTTCAGGAAATCTATGAGTGGCTCAAGTCATCGGAGAACCTGACCCCCTTTATGAAGGAGCTGTCGTCATTAAAGGGCACGCTCGTCATCACGTCCATGAAGGGGCAGGGGCTACTCTCCCAGCCCGAAAAATTGCGCATGCGTCTGACCGGCGAAGCCCGCCAGATCGAACTCACGTCCCCGCGGCTTCCCGCCACCGTGATGGTTAATTACTCGTTTGCCATCGAGGATAATCTGGCGGAAATAACGGAATTTTCAGCTCGCATGGGATCGTCTTCCCTGTCCCATGTGTCCGCGCTCCTTACTGGTCGGGACGATCCCGTGCTCGAACTCCGGAGCGGCAACGCGACGATCAATATCACCGAGGTTTTCGGCTGGCGCAGGTGGCATCCGGCATTGGAGCACCTTTTGCAGGGAGTTGACACCCTGGCCGGAAAGTTCACCCTGACCACGCTCAAGATCAACGGCCGGCTTTACCGGCCCCTGGCATGGAACGTCATTGCCGCCGGCGAGTTTGATCACCTTCTTTTCTATGCGCCGGTCCTGCCCGGCCCGCTCGGCCTCGTGAAAGGAACGTTCAGTTATGTTCCGGATAAACTCGCCTTCAGCCTGAAGGACGCCACGATCCTCGACTCGACCATCACCGGCACCGCGGTGGTGAGCGACATCACTACGACCGTGAGCAACGCGGACGTGACGCTTGACGGCAGTTCAGGCAGAAAAACCGTCGACTGGGCTTTTGAAAACCTCAAACTGCCGCTCGAGCTCATGGTCAAGACCCCGCTTGCACTTTCCGGCGCCCGTCTCGTCTGGCAGCGGAACGGGGGCACCTCGTTCTCCGGGACAGTGTCTTTAGCGGACGGGCTGAAGTTCTTCATTGACCTCTCCCAACAGGGCGCGGACCTGGAGGTCCACAAGTTCTTGATCAAGGACCAGGAAACCAAGGCCGCGTTCACCCTGAACTGGCAGAAACAGGCAGCGGACTTCTCCTTCTCCGGTCTTCTCGCGGAGTCTACCCTGAGCAGGATATTCGAGCAGGGAACCTTCGGGAATGGAACCATGCAGGGCGATCTTCACTCCCTGGTCCGCATTGACCTGCCGCTTAAGTCGCGTATCCAGGGAAGCCTTACGGGCAGCGATTTGTTCGTTCCCTGGGGCATGCCGATTCCGACCACGGTGAACAAGTTCGTTCTCCAGGCCAAGAACGATGTGCTCACCGTAGAATCGGCTGACGTGACGTGGGGAAAGAACCATTACTCCCTGACCGGGGCCGTAACCACATCGGACGAGGGGCTTGCCTTCGGCATGAGGCTTGCCGCCGATGGGATTGACATCGATACGATCCGGCAGGCCCTGGCGCAGTCAAACGGTAAAAAAGCCGCTCCGGTCGACCAGACACCGCAAAAACAGAAGCCAGAGCAGATGGCGAGGTCCATTCCCCTGCCGCCCATCCGGGGCGACTTCACCGCCGACTCGGCCTACGTCAAATACGGGCGCTATACCCTGGCGCCCGCGCATGCAGTCATGACCGTGGAGCCAGGCACGGTAGGCCTGGAGTTCAACAATACGAAGACATGCGGAGTTGTCCTTGCAGGCGTCGTCCTCGTATCCCGGGAAAGCACGTCATTCACCTTTACGCCCTCGGCAAAGGCAGAGCCGCTGGAGCTGACCATCGACTGCCTGACCGGCAAGGAATTGCACATAACCGGCGACTATGACCTGACTGCGAAAATTCAGTCCCACGGTACGGGCACGGATATGCTCTCGGCCCTCGAGGGTCGGGTGGATTTCAAGGCAAGGAAGGGGAAAATCTATCAATTCCCGACGCTCGCGAAGGTACTGTCCGTCCTGAGCGTTCTCGAGATCTTCCGCGGACGGGCCCCGGAAATCGGGGGCAACGGCTTCCCCTATAACTCCATGGCCCTGCAGGGGGACATTCATCAGGGCGTATTCACGATTGAAAAAGCCTACATCGGCGGGAAATCGCTGGACGTCATTGCGGAGGGAGAGGTCGATCTGGGAAAGCGGAAGATCGACATGGTCGTGCTCGTGGCGCCTTTCTCATCAATCAACTGGCTCATCAGGCATACGCCAATCGTCAACACAATCATGGGGGGCACTCTCATCACGATCCCGACCCGCGTGTCCGGCGATCTCACGAATCCCGACGTCACCGTGCTCTCGCCCAAGGCGGTCGGATCGCGGATACTACAAATTTTCACGAACATCATCAAAGGGCCGGTGGAGCTCTTTTCGAAGGAGCCGGAAAAGAAGTGATGCGCAGTGGAGTTGTCACCCTTCCTGATTCCTACTTGCTCGTTACTTTACCAACTTACCATCAGGCTTCTTGTCGGTCCGGACAGACCTGGGTAAGCTTCGCGCGGACAAAATCAATATTGACGCGCAGTCCGTAAAACTGATCCGCGAACGACGCCGGAACCTTCATCTTATTGACGGCCAGTTCGATATGTTCGAGCTGTCGTTTTATTTCCTCCCCCTGGTCCGCCTGGATGAGCCCTGCGGCCATGCTTTTTTCCAGGACCAACAGCACCCGATACCAGCGGATGATGCGAAGTCGCATCTGCCAGCGGTAGATCTTCGGGATGCTGCGCACACCCGGTATCAGAATCAGGAGCATCGGTACGAGAACGACGACCACGCGGTTCAGCAGACTGGCGAGCTGGAACGGCATGTAACGGTAGAGAAAGGTTTTGCCAGATTTGTAGTATCGGATGGCATCGGGGCTGATGCGGTATTCATTCTCGCGCGGTGAGGGGAATTCGCCGCGTTTGTTGATCAGCCCTGCGCGAGAGTGCACTTCTGTTGCCGCTTCCAGCAGCAGGTCGGAGAGTGCGGGATTAAGATCGGCCCGGGCGATCAGCTCGACGGTCGGGCTGATCAGGTTGACATCCTGGTCGGGAATCCTCTTCCCAAAGTCGATGCTTCCCTTGGGCAGCACGGTCTTGTTCAGATAACTGATGCGCCGGGTGTACGCGTCGGCCTGCGAAAAATCAAAAAGCCTGATCCCCGGTTTTCTCAGCAAGTCATGCACGAGCCTTGACGATGCCGAATCGCTCATCATAAACGCTGCGTCGATCTTGCCTGCAAGCAAAGCAGCTGCTGACGCGTCATCATTCATTTCCATGAGCTGCGTCGAACCGCTGGGTTTGATGCCGTTCAATTCCAAAAGTTCCAGTGCCAGCACTCGGGTGCCCGTACCATTCTCACCGATGGCCAACCGCTTTCCGCTTAACTGCGAAAGCACATCGAGCTGCTTTCTGTCGCGGTAAAATATAAAGAGCGGTTCATAAAACACGCTGCCCAGGGACACCAGGTTATCGGTTTTTTCTCCCTTGGCCACGCCGTCTTGTACAAAACCGACATCAACCTGGAAGGCCGGATCTTCCAGCCGTTTGAGGTTCTCCAGCGACCCTTCGGACTTCAGAATCTTCAGCGTCACCCCGCTCCTCTCCAGGATCTTCGCGTAACTCTCGGCGGTTCTCCGGAAGCGCGTCCCGCCGTCTCCGCTGGTGATGATGATCGTCTTCGGTGGGGCCGAATGGAAGAACCAGAAAACGGCAAAGAGTACGATCAGGCCGAAAAAAGCAATAACGCTGAGCGATACAGCAGGACCGAAGCCGAACATTTCAGACAGCATTTGCTGGAGCCGTGAAACCGGTTTTTGTTTTTTCATATAGTCCCCACAGAATTGTTATTCACCGCCGAGTCGAAGAGAACGCGAAGCACCAGAGCCCTTTACAGTAAAAACCTGAGGATAAACACTCGATCTTTATTGCTAGTCAGTTTAGCAATAATAATGCTGAGCCGTCAACAAAATATATGCTGGATTATGAAGGGCGTCAGGCAGAGTGGTATTTTAAGGATATTCAAGAAGATTCTGGATGAAATGTGGAATAGTTAGAAGAATGGAAAAAAATAACTACAGAAAGAACACTTGGCTGAAAAACTTCAAACAGAATTATTCATATTCGTTGTGGTCTTGGCTCGCCTTGATCCCGTATGGTCAAAAAACTCATGCAACCTCACGGTGATAATACTTGAGCAACCCGCCGAGCCGTTCCCGACATTGAATGGGACCATCTCGCCATTGTCCTGATCGTGGGGCAGGCAATATCAACGCATTTCCCCTGCCCTGGTGGTTGCGCTCTTGATGGTAGTACACGACATATTCTGCTATCGCGTGCCGAAGAGCTCTTTCTCCGATGAGAATTACGTTTGACAGGCACTCTTCCTTGACCGATCTAACCCATCTTTCGGCGTATGCATTTAAATTCGGACTGCGAGGAGGAAGTGGGATGCTTCTGACTTCACCTCCTTCGAGTATCTTCAGAAAGGATGGGCAGTATTTTCCGTCCCGGTCGTGGATCAAGGATTGTCCGGGGGCGAGAAAACCCCATTGATCCATGGTAATATTCCGGGCAATCTGGGTCATCCAGCGTTGATTTGGGTTGGGTGTTATACCTGCCACGTGGATTTCTCTCGTACTCAGCCGGATGAAAAAGAGGACGTAATAAGTCGTGAGACCGCAAGCGGTCCACACTTCCGCGGTGAAAAAATCCGTTGCTGCAAGAAGGTCCCAATGAGTGCGGATGAACTCTTTCCATGTGGTCGTCTTTTCCCGCTCAGGCGCGGGTGTCAAGCCGTGCCGTTTTAAGATGTTTCCTACAGTCTGATCACTAACCGTATACCCCAGATTGGCCAGCGCCCCGACAATACGATCATAACCCCAGCTTTTATTTTCTTTCGCCAAGTGTACGATTAAAGCTTCCATTTCCGTTTCGATCTTGGGCCTGCCTTGCGAGGCTCTGTTTTTTGAACCGTCAAACTTGTGGACAATGAACCTACGGTGCCACGCTAAAATGGTCTCCGGTCCGACGATATTGGCGACCTCTTCCAATGCCTTTTTCCCCAAGCGCTTTCCGATCACTGATAAGGTCTTCCGCTCCCCGTCGGTGAGCCGAAGGCGGCCTTTGAGTTGATTTCGTAATATCCGATTTTCTGTCACCAGGTATTCATTACGAAGAAGCAGTTCCTGGTCAACAGTTCCAGAAATATAGGCTAGCATGCACTTCCAGTCCACGTGGTATCCCCTTGATATGTGTTTTGCATAATGTCGAGGAGAGTATAGCCGCTTCTGGAGGAGGATTCAAGGGCAATAAAGTCGGGACCATGCCGTAAATAAAACAATGCAAATCAAGACATTTGAATATTTTGACCATATGAGATAAAATCTACTTTATTTTTATCCTCCTGTGCTAGCGTAGCACGACCAAGCACGATTCGAATGCTTTGTGAAGGCTCAAAGGTATATCCTTTATTTCGTCTACTGGCCTTCTTTATCACTGCATGAGCGAAGCGAGTAGCACACCTACCCGTCAGAAAAAAGGCGGTCCCAAACTTATGGGACCGCCAGACAGTCAAATTTCACCCGATGCGCAAATTTATTTCATTCGATGCGGGAGCTTACAACGGCAATTATTTCCCGTGACACTTCTTGTACTTGAGCCCACTCCCGCAGGGGCACGGGTCGTTCCGTCCAACTTTCTGTGCTACATGCACCGGCGCGGCTTTCGCCGTTGCGGCGTCGCCGGAGCCCGCAAACCTCAGGTTCGCTACCTGACGGCGTTGCTTGCGCTCAATTTCCTGGCTCTGCTCCTTCGCCGCGACTTTGATGCGGAACAGGCTTTCCACCGTGGTCTCGACTATGCGAAGCTTCATCTCCTCAAACATGTCAAAGCCTTCTTTTTTATATTCGATGAGCGGGTCCTTCTGTCCGTAGCCCCTGAGGCCGATGCCTTCCTTCAGGTGGTCCATGGCCAAGAGGTGGTCCTTCCACTGATGGTCTACGGCCTGCAGCATGAAGACTCTTTCGAGGTGGCGCATGACCTCCGAACCGATTTCCTGCTCCTTTTCGTCATAGCTCTTTTTGACTGCTTCCCAAAGAATTCCCCGGAGTTCCTCGCGCGTCTTGGACTGAAGATCGATGCCGGTGAGGCGGTACGAGAACTTGGCTGCCAGCACGTCGGTCAGGCCCGTGGTATCCCATGTTTCAGGATAAGCGTCCTCAGGGCAGTAAATACCGAGCATCCCGTCGAGCATCTCCTCGGCCAAGCCGAGCACTTCTTCCTTCAGGTTTTCGCCGGCCAGGATCTCGCGCCGCTGCTCGTAAATCACTTTCCTTTGCTGGTTCATCACATCGTCATACTCGAGGATATGTTTGCGTATCTCGAAGTTGTGCTCCTCAACCTTTTTCTGTGCGTTTTCGATGGCACGGGACACCATTCGGTGCTCGATGGGTACATCTTCTTCCATGCCGAGTTTGCCCATGAGGCCGGAGATCCGGTCCGAACCGAAGATGCGCAGGAGATCGTCTTCAAGAGACAGATAGAACCGCGATGACCCGGGATCTCCCTGGCGCCCCGAACGTCCGCGAAGCTGATTGTCGATTCGCCGTGATTCATGCCGCTCCGTACCCAGGATATGGAGTCCGCCCGCAGCAATGACCTTTTCTTTTTCTCCGGCGCAAACGGTTTTGAACTGCTCAAGCGTCTTATCCCACTCTTCCTTGGTAAACTCCTTTACCTTGAGCGCTTGGCGAGCGAGCCCGTCGGGATTACCACCGAGCACGATGTCCGTTCCGCGGCCTGCCATGTTCGTGGCAATAGTGACTGATCCGTACCGGCCGGCCTGGGCAACGATCTCCGCTTCCATTTCGTGGTACTTCGCGTTCAGGACCGTATGTTTGATCCCTTTCTTTTTGAGCATCGCCGACAGGGTTTCGGACTTGACGATCGAGATCGTGCCAACCAGTACGGGCTGGCCCTTTTTGTGCAGGACCTCGATCTCGTTGATGGCCGCGTTAAACTTGGCCTGCTCGGTTTTATAAATGAAATCCGCATTATCGACGCGTACCATAGGCCGGTGGGTCGGAACAACGACTACATCGAGATTGTAGATCTTCGCGAACTCCGCCGCCTCGGTCTCGGCAGTGCCGGTCATGCCTGAGAGCTTGCTGAAAAGCCGGAAGTAGTTCTGGAAGGTGATCGAGGCCAAGGTCTGGTTCTCATTTTCGATCTTGACGTTTTCCTTGGCTTCGATTGCCTGGTGCAGACCGTCACTCCAGCGTCGCCCCGGCATAAGGCGCCCCGTGAACTCGTCCACAATCATCACCTGGTCGTCCTTGACCACGTAGTCCACGTCGCGGTGGAAGAGCGCGTGCGCCTTCAGGGCCTGGTGTACGTGGTGGACTAGGTCAACATTGGAAGGGTCGTAAAGATTCCCTGAGTTGAGCATGCGCTCGACCTTGATGTTTCCTTCCTCGGTCAGCGTCGAGGTCTTTGTTTTTTCCTCGATAGTATAGTCGATATCTTTCTTGAGGCTGGGGATGATGCGGTTGATCTTATAGTACTTGTCCGTGGACTCTTCAGCAGGACCGGATATGATGAGTGGAGTCCTGGCTTCGTCGATGAGGATCGAATCGACTTCATCGACGATGGCGAAGTTCAACTGGCGCTGCACGTAATCCTTGAGATCGAATTTCATATTGTCGCGCAGATAGTCGAAGCCGAACTCATTGTTCGTGCCGTAGGTCACGTCGGCGGAGTAGGCTGTCTGCCGCTCTTCGTCGGAAAGACCGTGGACGATTACACCGACGCTCAGGCCGAGGAACTCATACACTGGCCCCATCCATTGGGCGTCGCGCCGCGCGAGATAGTCGTTCACCGTGACCACGTGTACGCCGATGCCTGATAACGCATTTAGATACACGGGAAGTGTAGCCACCAGGGTTTTCCCCTCCCCGGTCTTCATTTCAGCGATCTTCCCTGAATGGAGCACAATACCACCGACAAGCTGGGCATCGAAATGTCGCATGCCGAGCACCCGCTTCGATGCCTCGCGCACCACCGCAAAAGCCTCGGGAAGAAGATCGTCTAGCGCTTCCCCGTCCTCCAGACGCTGCCGGAACTCGCCGGTTTTGGCGCGAAGCGCATCGTCTGCGAGACCGGAAATATCTCCTTCGAAGCTGTTTATCTGGTCTACGTACACCTGAATGCGCTTTAGCTCACGCTCATTCGCAGTCCCGAATATTTTTTTCAGAAGCGAACCGATCATTATCTTTTCTCCATCTTCGTTAATCTCTTATGGCAGTCTTTTATATTATCATTTTTACAAAGGATATCAAGAAAATAATCGGGAAGATAGTCTGGTAGATTAGACGCAATCAGAAAAAGTGAATATTGCTTTGTCGTGAAAGCAAGGGCGCCGCAAATGCCTCCGACATCTTGTCCACCTTTCGCTCTGATTCCGCAGCTCAAGGCATTTCCACCATGAAAGTGCTGATCATCCACTTTAATGAATCAAAACATTCGTTCTAAATTGGACCAAGGAATAAAAAGTTATTTACTACTTGACAAAAAATGCTGTTCCCTGTAAAACAGAAAACATGAAAGCGCTTATCAATGATAAAGCAATTTTTGAAATGCAGGCGGATATCTGCAAGACGCTCACTAACCCGAAGCGGATCGAAATTTTAAATGCCTTGAAAAGTGAAGAGAAGACCGTTTCCGAACTGGTGACGGTACTCGGCGCTTCCAAGGCGAATGTATCGCAGCATCTTGCCGTAATGCGGCATAAAGGTATCCTCATGACACGGCGCGAAGGTGTGAACATCTTCTACCGCGTGTCGAATCCAAAAGTCATTGAAGCCTGCGCGCTGATGAAAGATGTTCTCTTCGAGCAGCATGCAGCAAAGAAAAAAGCCATCACCGGAGTCTGACGCAATTCCCGATTCCTGTCCTAATCCTGCTAATCGTTGCCGACGTTCCTGACTGCGTGTCGTCCTCCCCGTTCCTTTGCACAAGGATACAATAAAAGCCTCGAAAATGGGGGATCCTTCGGGGCTTCACATAATAGCAGTGCATAAACAAATGCCTGTGGGGGCAAAAATTATCAGCCTACCTTACCAGAGAACCCATTGACACGTTGGAGGCGGGCCTTTTTCTCCCTGGATGACATCAAACTCGACAACCTGACCTTCGGAGAGCGTCTTATAACCCTCTCCCTGGATGGCCGAATGGTGTACAGATATATGACTTCCGCCTCCATCCGGCTCAATAACACCATACCCCTTTGATTCGTTAAACCACTTCACTTTTCTCGTCGAGATAAAACTTGCTACCGCCTTGATTGTTGCCACTACCGGCTGGATAATCCAGGAACCGAATAGCAGAAACGGTTATTATGCAAGGGAAGGAGGTCAATCATATCCCCCATGCTCGTATCCCCCGCCTACCTGGTTGGCAATAAATTATTTATGGAAAAGAAAGGATTTAAAAAAGAGGAGGAGGCGTCTTGATACCAGAGCCTCTTAGTTCAAGTACTTTACGGGATTCACGGGCAATCCATTGAGCCGAACCTCATAGTGGAGATGCGGCCCTGTGCTGGATCCGGTATCGCCAACGTAGGAGATGACATCTCCTCGCCTGACTTGCTGGCCCGCTTTCACATTGAGCCGTGAGTTATGACCGAAAACGGTTTTTATGCCATACCCGTGGCTAATTTCGACCATGTTACCGTATCCGGTACTGAATTCAGCTTTGATGACGACACCATCGGCCGGCGCAATGATCGGCGTACCGGTTTGGGCTGCGATATCGACTCCTTCATGGAACGTGGGGATGCCGGTAAACGGTGAAGTGCGGGGGCCGAATGGAGAGGTGACCCAGCCCCGAACAGGCCATATCGACGGCGTGGAAGCATAGAGCGATCGCTTGTCCTCAAAGTATTCAATCAGCATCTGGAGACTGGTTTCCTGCCGCGTTGCAGCACCCTTAAGCTGCGACAGCTCCTGATGCATTTCTTTAAGCGCATCTTCCTGTTTCTTTTCGCCCATTTGCGTAAGATTCTGGAGCCCCAGCTCATCAGGACCGCCTATGCCGAGCACCTGCTGCGCCCGGTCCCGGGGACCGAGGCTTACGACGCGGCGGAGCTTGGTATCCAGGTCTCGCAGGAGGAACATCTGACGTTTATAATCCAGGAGATTGAGAGCAAAGCCCTGAACCTGGGCTTTCTGCTGCATCAACTCCTCGCGAACGGACTGCAACTCCCAGACTTTATCTTTAGCATCATTATATTCGTAGACAAGATAAAGGGAAAGAACTACGACTGCTACGAGAGAAAGAAGCGCGGTTTTGAGAGCCGACTTTGATATGCTCAAGGTCCTGACCCTTTCGTTCGGGCCAGGCAGAAACATAAAAGTGAAATATTCTTTTTTATTGAGCTTCCTGAGCTTTGTTTCCCTCATCATACCTCCGAAAAAGGGTACATACAACCATATAAAGGCTAGCATAAAGTACTCGATATTGTCAAGGCTAAATTCTTAAATTCGTCAAAATTTTGACTATCGTAGCACGTTGATGCATTAAACATCAAAAAACATTTCTAACACTTATGAATATAATATCAATTTAAAAACAATGCCTTATGAGCTTCTAGCCTAAGCCCAATTTGTGTCCATCCAAACCCTTCCTGTACCTGCAGAGTCCTCCGCGCTTGTCTCAGCCCAGCATCGACTTCGTAGGAAATCCTGAATCCTTTTTCTGAAAATTCTCTTTAAGATATCTTTCAGGCTATGCAAATATGACTTCACCTGTTGTTCAAAATGACTGAATGGCTTTTTGTGGCTCGTGAAACAATAATTCAATGACACGGGACAGGCATGAGCTAGATCGTTCTCTTCTCTAGGGTTCGTTCTCTATTCTCCTCTCCCAGATAAGGAAACTATTATTTAATCATACTTTTGTCGTATCCCACAGCCAAGAAAGGTAATCCTGAGAACCGCCGATGACGGGTAGTGCCAGTATTTCCGGTACGGTATAAGAGTGAAGCTCTTTCACACGCGAGATGAGCTTATCCAATAGCTGCTGCCTGCTTTTACACAGGAGGAGTGTCTCCTGCTCGTCCCGGGCCTTACCTTCCCAGAAGAACAAAGAGCGTATCTCGGGCACGATATTCACGCAGGCAGCCAGGTGCTCCTCAACAAGTGATGTCCCGATTTTTGCGGCTTCATCGTTCGACGATGCCGTAATCAGCACGATAATTTCTCCTGCCATGAGTCCCTCCGTATACCTTACTTGTCTTGCCCTTTACTGCCAATGCCTCTCAGATCAAAAAGGACCGTGTACCGGTCATCTCCCGGTTTCTCGCTCACGAGTACCGTGACTCCCCAGCACTGAGTTGCATATTTCACGGAATAATCCTGCTCGGTCATGAGCTTGTTATATATATCGCGCCACCACTCGCCGCTAAAGGTCCACTTGCCGTGCTTCAGGGTGCCGCCTCCAATCAAATAATGGGACGCCGGATTTTGTACATAATTATCCGAAAGATTCAGTGATATGACGCCTTCTGTGTAAGACGCTCCCACCGACCGGTCCGTTACAAGGTGGGCATAGGGATCGTAATCAACGTTTGCGGTCATAATGAACGCTTTTGGAGTCTTCGCGAACAACTGGCCTTTAATGACTGAAAGGGCATGGGCCGAAGTATTCTGATCGCGCGCCGCGTTCAGGTCATATGCCTCGCTTAGTTTGAGGACCAGCAAGTCAAAGGTTGAGGGCTGCTGCGTTTCCTTTGATTCCTTGTAGTGAGCAGTCAGGCGGTTGATGACGGAAAAGGTCACTGTGCTTTGTGTAACCGGACTGTCCACGGAATCAAACTGGGGGATGTTTTGCTGATCCACATTGGGGATATAGATATAGGAGATCGTGGGCTCGATTGAATGCCGGATGCGTCCGATCCCGGTATCGCCATCAACGCCGTAGATCCTTGATACCCTTGCGTTCAGATCAGCTCCCGCGTAAGCATATTTCCTCTCTATCGGCTCGTCACTCGTGGCACTCCGATCGTAAAACGTGGCACGTGCTCCCACCCGGGGAGTCAGGTTCAAACCGCTGCTGCCAAAAGGAGCCGTCAGCTCCGGGTTGAAATCCATGCGCCGCGTGTCCCCGCCCGTCTGTGAATAGAAATTCGTCGCCGATCCGTCGAAATTGAGATGAAGCGGGCCTGCCAGGTTTTCCTCATAGATAGTATAGCGGAGCCCGGGCAATGTCTGAATCGTGTTATCGTTTGTACGCGTAAGATCCGTCGAGTACTGCCCCAAAAGATAAAGTGAAGCGGTGTTCCACCGCTCGACATAGAAGGCGTTGGAGTCAACATAGGGCAGGGCCCTTACCTCCAGATCGTGCTCAAGATCGTGATAGTAATTATAATCGCTCACCAGATTGATATCCACACGCGCGGAGAGGTCTTCAGCGAATTCCTCCATGTGTTTTAAGCGAAAATCCCACCGCGACACCGCAGTATGATAAATATCCCAGAATTTTGTATACACTTCCCCCCGGGATTCCTGGGAGTTGTTGTAGCGGTAGTCGATGCTTGTTCCTTGGCCAATACTCGAGCGGTAATCCGACGAGATTGTCGCATCCTGTGAATCGGAGATGGCCCAGAAGAAAGAATTATAGAGCGTGACCCCTTCACTCCTGCTGTATGACGGCTCTGGGATCAGAAAGCCGGTCTGCCTGCGGACCGGAAAAAGGAAATAGGGTGCATAGAACACCGGCAAACCGTCCACTCTAAAGTACACGTTGTTGCCACTGGCGTATCCGGCCAAATCGATGTTCAACTCCCTCGCCTTGATGAACCAGTCGTCCTCGTCGCAGGTCGTGAACTCGCCATGCTCGACATGATAAACGGTTTCCGATTTTCGCTCGATGACGTCACCTGTGAGATGATAGTTGTCCTTTTTCATGAAAATGTCGCCCTTGTAGATGACGCCCTCGGAGGTACGGAGATTCGTCGTCAATTTCGCTGCGTGAATTACATTTCCCTGGTCCTGGAGGTAAACATTTCCTTCCGCCTCAGCCACGCCAGTCTTGTTGTTCAGAATAACCTTATCCGCTTCAAGCCTGATCCCCGCCTGTTCTATTTTTACATGACCCACCGCAATGTAGACATCGGTTTCCCGGTCGTAATCGAGTTTATCGGCGATCACGTTTACCGGAATTCTCTTCGGCAGCGTCTCGGAATAGGCGCGCTGCGGCGCGCCGGCAGGCAGGCCGGTCGATACTGCAAGAACGAGTATGATTGCTTTCCAGAGATTCCCCATGAATTCCTTCATCAAGACCGATGCACAACCGGAGTGAACAACGTTCTTTCATACTTCTCTTCCAGACAGCCATGGCAGTTGCTGCACCACCGCAGAATTTCTGATCATCCCTTCAGGTCCGCAAGCGCGCCGGTGCGGCCCCCCTCGGCAACAAAAAGCGATCGCGCGTCACCCACAACATAGAGCGAGCCTGTTACGAGGATGAGGTCATCCACGGATGCGATTTCCCTTGCCCGGGACAGGGCTTCTCCAACCGTCTCCGCGGTAGACACCTTGGTATGCAGCCTGCTAATTTCAGCGGCAAGCACTTTCACGTCAAGAGCTCGGGAATACTGCGGTTTTGTTACCACTATTCGGTCGGCCAATGGAGCAAGTTCGCCGACGATCCCGCGATAGTCCTTATCGCCAAGAATGCCGATTATGAGAATCAAGCGGCGATAGGCGGGCATCAGATCCCTTATAAGCACGGCGAGTTTTTTTGCCGATGCGGGATTGTGCGCGCCGTCCAGAAAAATATCGGGCCTTTGTTCCACCCGCTCCATCCGGCCTTCCCACCTCGCTTGTTCAAGACCGTATCGGACCGCGTTTTCATCGATTTCAATGCCGGCATCCTGCAGGCATTCCACCGCCGCCAGCGCGAGACAGGCGTTGTCAATCTGATGCCGGCCGAGCATTTGCAGTCGCAAACCGGAATAGTGCGCCTGGATACCGTGGTAATCGAAAATCTGTTCAGAACCTATGCCAGCATATTCGGCAGAAAAATCCTTTCCCAGGCGGAATATCGGTGCTTGCTGCGCCGCGGCTGCGCTTTCGATCACACTGATCGCTTGCGGTTGCATTACTCCAGTGACCAGCGGGATGCTGGGCTTAACAATCCCTGCCTTCTCTCCGGCAATCTGCTCCAGCGTGCCGCCCAAAAACTCTGTATGTTCGAGATCGATATTGGTGATCACCGATACCAATGGCCTAATCACGTTCGTCGAATCAAGCCGGCCGCCCATGCCCACCTCGATAACCGCAATATCGATGCCTTCTTCTGCGAAGCAGGTGAAGGCCATGGCTGTCGTTACCTCGAAAAAAGTCGGGCTCATTTCACCGGAACCCTCAATTGCCGGGAGGCGCCGGGATGCATTGCGTACTCGCTGTGCCAGGTCGACGACCCGTGCTTCCGTGATCGGCGTGCCATTGATCCTGATCCGCTCCGTAAAGCTCACGAGATGGGGAGAGGTGTAAAGGCCGACCCGGAAACCCGCAGCCATGAGCATGCCCGCGATATACACCGACGTGGAGCCCTTTCCATTCGTACCCGCAACATGAACAGCGCGGAATTTCTGGTTCGGATTGTCCATGAGCTCCATGAGGCGGTAGCTGTTTGCAAGCGCCAGCTTGATCCCGTGCTTTTGGAGTGCATAGAGGTACTCTATAATTTCCTTATATGATCGGTCTTCGGACATGCTCGTAGGTAATCGTTCCTTCAAGCTGATAGTATGCGTGTTGTTTCAGGATAAACCGGACCGGTCAGTGAACTGCCGGCGGTAATGGCGCGGTCTCCACTGCGGGAGGCGCAGGCTGCTCTGCAGGATGGAGCGCCGATGCTGCAGGCGTCGCTTGCTCTGCCCGTTGCGGCTGCGCGTGTTCTTCAGCCCGTTTTGGCGCAGTCTTCAGTTTCAGAACAAATGGGATCGGCGCGGCTGCCGGAAATGACTTAAACTGTTGCCGGTTGTAGCTGATTTTTGCCGCCGGTTCGATCCGATTAAATAAAGCCGCAAGCTCCCTGGCCGTGAGGCTGGCGGAGACCTCCCTCGTGGATTCGGAAAACTTCATCTTTCGCAGCTTGCCGTGGCCATGCATGATTTCATTGATCGTATCTATTGCCGACGTGTTGTTTTCGGGGATGAGTGTAACGATCAGGGGTTCCGAAGCAAGATCCAGTGCAGCAACGGGCAAGGCCGCAGTCTTTTGCGGAGTCGCGGTGTGCGAGGAGGGTGCCGTGTCGCTTGCTGTGGACAAAGCCAGGTTGTCGCCCGCCGCTGTGCCAGAAGGCGCAGTCTGGACTATGCGTTCAATCTCAAGATCGAGCTGTCGCGGAGTCACCTCGTAGTAGTACACAGCACCGGCGATCAGCATGATTCCTGTGATCCAAAGCGGCCGGTATAAGACCTTCTTCAGTTTGCCGAGGGTCGAAACGCCTTCCTTCATTCTGCCGATGACCCCTTCAGGCGCATTGATGTCCTTCAGTATCTGCCGAGTCTCCTCTGCGTGCCTGAGGCCCTCATACTCCGACCGGCACACAACGCACTGCAAGAGATGGCGCTCGATCCTTGCACGGTTTGTCGCGAACACATGACCGTGCAGATATTTCGACAGCGCTTGCCTGGTCCTTTGACATTCTTTTTTCATGGTCACGACCTCTGCTGCCCCGACGGCTTCACCTTGCCGTCCCAAGGGCGTTCAAACGACATCAGGCGTTTTGTTCCATTCCCTTCCGTACCGGATGTTTTCCGCCTTCCACGAAGCAGCATTGCTGATCCTGCAAACATCGTATCGCATGTTCTTGACGTTTTACGGAATCTTCGCCTTTCCCAGCTTCAAGATAACGTCCTCAATTCCTCATTCATCGTGCGTCACACGCCACCCACCCGCACCTGCTGGGCATGGTGCAGTGATTCGCCGAGAAACCGCTTCCCGATCTTTTCGAAACGCGAAGGCAGGTCGGTAACATAGAATTTTCTCACGCCCTCGCCTGGCCCGTTTATGCGCCATTTCAGCTTGTCGAGCACGTCCTCTACCTCCTTGGCCGTTTCCGTGGCTGAATCGATGAGCCTGATATCGGGGTCAACCGCCCGGGCAATGACTGATTTGAACAAGGGGTAGTGTGTGCACCCCAGGACTAGCGTATCGATGCCTGTTTTCCGGAGCGGTGCAAGGTATTTCCCGGCTATGAGCTGCGCCACGTCGTTGTCCGTCCAGCCCTCTTCGGCAAGAGGGACGAAGAGCGGGCAGGCCAGACTGTGGACCTCGACATCCGGCGCCAGCCTTTTTATCGCAGCCTCGTAGGCTCCGCTCGCAATAGTGGCTTCCGTTCCGATGACGCCCAGCTTACGTGTTCTCGTTGCGGCAACGGCCGCCCGCGCGCCAGGCTCCAACACGCCAATGATCGGCAGGGGAAATTCCTTCTTCACCGCATCGAGGCTGATAGCGGAAGCAGTATTGCATGCGACGACAAGCATCTTGATCTCCTGGGAGAGGAGGAACTGCGTGTTCTCAAAGCTATACCGCGTCACTGTCTCGGGGGAGCGGATACCGTAGGGTACACGCGCCGTGTCGCCGAGATAGATGATGTTTTCCAGCGGTAACTTCGCCACGATCTCCTTGACCACGGTGAGCCCGCCGATGCCGGAATCAAATATACCGATAGCTTTTTGCATGGTAATAAATAATGGTATTGAATTTTTCTGCCTTGAGTTCGGCATCACATTGCCCTGAAAACCGAACCCGTGAACAGGATACTCGAAACGTGTGTGTTTGATCTTACGGTCTTATCAAGTCCGTCCTTTTCTCATACTTTCGGTTCAGGTCTATGTGTCCCGCAAGAGTCCCGGTTTCCCTCCCGTTCATGAGAAACACAACCTGTTTAATCTCTTCGAAGTTCTGCGTGAGTGTATTTACCATCGCATAGACGGCGAGTTGTTCATCCCAGGCGGACGCCCTCACCGCCTGCTGCTGATCCGTCGCGAGATCGATATAAGCGGTTCCCTGCGAGCCGAGGTAAAAGGCGCGAAGCTTGACGTCCCGCAGCACAGCGGTCTGTGCGGCCCGCTGATCCTGAAATAGAGCCAGAAGAGTGTCCCTGGCCTGAGCCTGCGCGTCGGGCTGCCGCTTTACCGGCGCAGAAGAGGCGACAAGCATGCCGTCCCCGGGATAATAAAGCGTAACTGAGATCGGTTCGTTGCGGAACGCCGGCTGGATAAGCGGGTCCTGGCTCTGCTCTGCCTGCTTCGGGACCGCAATCGGAGAAGGCCTGCCGGACCAGTAGAAAAATGCGCCAGCCGCAACGATGAAAACCAGGCCGATGGCAATCACGAGCAGCAGCCGGTTGTCCCGGATGGCCCTATCGGTTGTCCATGACATACTGCTCAATCCCTCCAGCTATGGCTTCCGCTGCGCGTGCCCGGTCTTGCCCCATGCCGACCTCGACCATGACCGCGGCCGCATCAACGGCCTTCAGACCTGCAAGAGGCGCCTGAACAGGTTCTGCATTGTCATTGCCCGTGATCAGCCTCGCGATCTTCCGGCCCAGCACTCCGCTCTGCTCCGCATGGACGGCCTGCTGGCTCCCCCAGGTCATGTCCCGCTGTTCACTCTCGGATTCATAGCCGATAAAGTCGCCGCTCACTGGTTGGTTCTGAACCGTCGAACCGGCCGTTTCGTCGACAAGGTCCTGGATAAAGACCCGCGTACCGTCAGCCGGAGCCGAATGGATGCTCACAAAAATCGTCTCGCCCGCAGCATTGGCCAGAGCCGCACGCTCGTCGAGCGTGAGAGACAGGTCCCGGTCGCGCGTGAGTACGACTTTAAACCGGTCGGGGTTATGTTGAAGCAGAATTTTCCTCACAGCAAATGCAAGTTCAAGGTCGATGTTTTTCTCAATCCCCTGGCCCGTGAGCAGGCCCATGTCCTTGCCGCCGTGTCCAGGGTCAAGAGCGATTACGATGGGGCGACCCGATGCCGGGAGCGGGAGCGCAGCGTTCCCGGTCTTCGCGATATCAATCACGATCCGGTCCGGCCCTCGAAGCGTAAAATCCTTCACCTGGCCTGCCGATGCTTCCAGCCTGACCACCGCGTAGGTCCTGCCAGCTTCCTCCCAGGGCTCCATACCCGCCACAACGCTGTCATGAATCATGGGCAACGGAGATTTGAGGACAAAGGGCCCTTCATAGGAACTGAGCATGATGCTATGTCCATCCTGGGACCGGGTCACGACATAAGGCCCTGCCACCTCGACCTCGAACACGATGCGCGTAAATGCCGTGTAGGTCGAATAACGCACGCCTTTGACGATTAGTCCCTGCTCAGACGCCCCGATGCCGACGGGGAATAGGACAAGAAGAAGGAACAGAATTTTTTTCCATGTCTGCATAGAATTAGAATTTATTATAATAACATAATGAATAAATTAGTGCAACTAAAAGGCGGCAAAAACCCAAAATAAACGGGGCCATGCAACTAGAATTTGCATTATCACAAGCCCCGTGTTAATCTACGTGTTGATGAATGCTTTAAAGATTTTCGGCGGATCGGGGATGATAGCCCAGGCCATGAATCGGGCCTACGAGCTCCGGCCTCAGCAGATCGAAATGGCCAGCGCCGTGGAAAGGGCCCTCTCCACGAAAACACACCTCATTGTCGAAGCGGGAACAGGCGTCGGCAAGAGTCTCGCCTATCTCGTACCTCTCATTCTTTGGACGCGCGGTGAGAACAGCCGCGCCGTCGTCGCGACCTATACAAAAGCCCTTCAGCAGCAGCTCGTGGGCAAAGACTTGCCCTTCCTGAAAAACGTGCTTGGCGATTTTCGGTACGCTCTATGCGTGGGTGGTGAGAACTATCTCTGCATCCGCCGGTTCGATCATCTTCGCATGGGGGACCTCTATGAGCAGAACGAACGGGAGCCCCTGAACCGGCTTTTCGAGTGGTCCACCATGACGAGGACCGGCCTGCGGAGCGAACTCACCGTCGAACCACCCCCGGGACTCTGGTCAAAAGCCTGCCGTCAGGCCGATCTGTGCTACGGCAAGGATTGCTCCTATTACCGAGACTGCTTTTACATGAAGGCCAAATCGATCGAGCATCAGGCCAATATCCTCGTCGCGAACCACCATCTTTTCTTCGCCGACATGGCGACGAATGGCAACGTTCTTCCGCAGTACAAGGCCATCGTGTTCGATGAAGCGCACCAAGTCGAGGATGTTGCCACCGATTATTTGGGCGTTGAAATATCGAACTTTTCCATCCGCTATCTCCTTGACACGCTCCTGAGCCAGCGCACGCGTAAAGGCCTGCTAACGCGCCTGACCGCGCAGGGGCCAGAGACGCAGACGCTCCGCGGCATGGTCGACGGCCTGCGGGTTGTAGCGGACAATTTCTTCCTGAACCTTCACCCCCTTCTCTTGAAGGATCCGGCTGTCAGGATCAGGCGGACTAACATAGTTCCGGATATTTTGAGCGAGCCGCTCATGGAACTGGGCGATGCGCTGCTCGAACTCATTGCCGAATCCCAGGAGGAGGAACTCGAGGTCAAAGCTTTCGCGTCACGGGCTCGGTCTCTTGCATCGGCTGTCCGGATAAACCTGGGCCAAAACGCCGAAGGTTTCGTGTATTGGGCCGAGCGCGAGAACCAGCGGTACCGGCTCGTTGCCTCGCCCATCGACGTCGCCGCGGCGCTGCGGGAAGAACTCTTCGGAAAAACGGACACCGTGGTGCTTACGTCGGCGACGCTCTCTGCCACGGGAACCTTCACCTACCTAAAAAACCGCCTTGGCCTCGACGCATCCGTGGAACTCCTGCTCAACTCGCCTTTCGATTTCGAGAACCAGGTTTTGCTCTATATCGCGCCAGGACTGGAGGATCAGCAGGCTGAAGGGTATCAGGAAAAATTCATCGACGAGCTTCGGGCAATACTGTCCATCACGCAAGGGAGGACCCTGGTGCTTTTCACGAGCTACGGCCAGCTTCGAAAAAGTTCGGAGAAACTGCGGCGGGAGTTGCCGGACATGGGGTTTCTCTGCCAGGGCGAGATGCCTGCCTACCGCTTGATCGAGCAATTTAAAGGAGCGCAGAATACCGTGATCATGGGCACCGCATCCTTTTGGCAGGGGATCGATATCCCCGGCGATGCGCTCCAATGCGTGGTGATCGCTAAACTCCCCTTTGCCGTTCCCGACGATCCGATTGTCGAATCGCGCATGGAGCAGCTCAAAAACCCCTTCTACGAATACCAGATCCCGCAGGCCACCCTCCTCTTCCGCCAGGGCTTCGGCAGGCTCATCCGAACCAAAACAGACCGCGGCACCGTCGCAGTCCTCGATTCCCGGATCATGACGAGGAACTACGGCAAATCGTTTCTGAAATCGATCCCGAAGTGCAGGATGACCGATGACCGGCGGGAGTTCGAACAATTCTTCGACCTCCTCAGGACGGAAGACCATCGCAACCCTGCAGCGAAAACAGAGTCCGTCTAAATAACGATGCGGCCTCTCTTCGTTAAGGATTCATTGTTCGGCAATAACCGTCTCTTGATTAACATCGTTCAATGCAGTAAAATCGTTCAGGTATGTCATGACCGCGATTACGGTACGTGAACTAGAAATTATCCTCGACTCTACCCATGACGGGATTCTTGCCGTCAATGAAGCGGGGATCGTCACGCTCTTCAACAAGGCCGCTGAACGCATTACCGGCCTCCGGCATGATGCCGTTGTTGGCAGGCGCGCGGCCGACGTCATCCCCAACACCCGCCTCCCGGTCATCCTGAAAGAAGGCAAGCCCGAAATCAACCGCGAACAGAACCTGGGAAACACGATCATCATTACCAGCCGCATGCCGCTCCGCGACGAGTCTGGCGCGATCATCGGAGCGGTTGCCGTTTTTCGGGATATTACCGAAATCCGGGAGCTCACAGAGAAGATCACGGGCCTCTGGAACGTGCGGAGCCTGCTCGAGGCTGTTATCGAATCCACAGCCGACGCCATCTCTGTTGCCGACGAGCACGGGAACAACATCATCGTGAACCCCGCCTACACGCGGATCACCGGACTTCCGAAAGAAGCGGTCCTGAGCAAACCGGCGACCGTAGACATTGCCGAGGGCGATAGCATGCATCTCAAAGTCCTCCGGACCGGAAACCCTGTGCGGAACGTACGTATGAAGGTGGGACCGGCAAAAAAGGAAGTGATCGTGAATGTGGCCCCCATCCTGGTGGCGGGGAAAGTCCGCGGCAGTGTGGGAGTGATCCACGACATCTCGGAGATCATCGGGCTGACTGAGGAACTGGCCCACGCGCGCAAACTGATCCGCCGCCTCGAAGCCTGCTACACCTGGGATGATATTGTGGGAACGAGCGTGGCCCTCACTCATGCCAAAGAACAGGCCATGCGCGCGGCAGGGACGCCCGCCACCGTACTGCTCCGCGGCGAGAGCGGGACTGGCAAGGAGCTCTTCGCCCATGCGATCCATAACGCGAGCAGTAGGAGCAACGGCCAGTTCGTGCGCGTAAACTGCGCGGCGCTTCCCGAGCAGCTGCTCGATAGCGAACTCTTCGGATACGAGGAGGGGGCCTTTACCGGCGCGGTTAAAGGCGGGAAGCGGGGCCTCTTTGAAGAGGCAAGCCGCGGCACGCTCTTCCTGGACGAGATCGGCGACATCACCCCGCCCCTCCAGAAGAAACTGCTCCGGGTGCTGCAGGAAAAGGAAATCATGAAAGTCGGCAGCACTCTGCCAATCCCCGTCGACGTGCGTGTCATTGCAGCAACCAATGCAGCTCTGGAGCGAAAAATCAAGGAGGGATCCTTCCGCGAGGACCTCTACTACCGTTTGAACGTGCTGCCCATCGAGATCCCGCCGCTCCGGAGCATCAGGGACGATATCCCCCTCATCGCGAATCATGCGCTTATGCGCCTGAACCAGGATTATGGACGGCAGGTGGAGAGGATCACCGATGAAACTATGAACGCACTGCAGGACTATCCGTGGCCCGGGAACGTTCGCGAGTTGGAGAGCATTATCGGACGGGCCATGATAAACATGAAGCCGGCGGAGACGGTAATCGAGGTGACGCACCTTCCATTGTTCGGGTGCGAACGGATCGGCCAGATCATCCCGGGGTCCGCGCCTGGACTTGTCCGGCCACTAAGCCGGGCGATCGCCGAGGCCGAAAAGACCGCGATCGAAAGAGCGCTCCATGAAACAGACGGGAACCGGGAAAAAGCCGCCAAGCTTCTCGGCACGGCGGTACGGAACCTCTATTATAAAATAAAGAAGTACCGGATTAAAATCCGGGACAACGCCTAGTCTGCCCGCAGAAGTTTGATGGTCCTCTTGTCGTTGGCCGTCTTGATCACCGAAGACGCCGTCTTTCCGGAGCTGGTTGCTGCTAGCATATGTTGATGCGGCATCGGCGATGATTTTAGCAAGTCTCTCCCCCCTACCATGTTCGGCGCTTCAACCATGATAATCTATGATTGGTGTATCTTTTCCGCCCCGACCCTCTAGTCTAGCGCCCTCTCCACTTCGCGAAGTCGTTCACGATCAGGGTAAATGTTGCGTTCCTGCCCGGACTGCTCGCCGACGTTCCGGTCGCGGCAATGATGTTCGCATTCTCCGCGGCCACGGCTGCCGCAACTTTTGCGGCCAATCCGATCATGACAGTGTTGAAGAAAGCACGCGGCAAGCAGGGAAATAGCATGCCATGCTCAACGCCATGCAACCGTCTGCCTGCAATTATTTTCAAAAGTGAAAACCGTTGCACGAGGGCAAACCAATCATCATTTTGCACGATATTTTAACACGCTTTTTATATCAACCAGTTGTCGTATTTTTTTCTCCAGGCATTTTTCTGGAACGATACTTGCTGTAGATGATGTGCATTAAACATTCCTCACTGTTTAAGCCATCAAGCATCTGAATACCGCTTGACTTCAGAGAGTAAGGACACATATAGTAGTCCAGCAGACAGTACGAATACCGCCCCGATATCCATCGTCACGCGATGGAACTGGGGGACGCGCTCTTCGGGGGGTCTTTATATGACAAAAACAAATTCAGCCGGCGCCCGATTCCGGGCCGCACTCAGGGACGAAAAACCACTGCAGGTGGTTGGCGCAATCAATGCCTATGCCGCGCGGCTGGCAGAGAGGAGCGGGTTCAAGGCATTGTATGTATCGGGCGGAGGCGTTGCCGCGAGTTCTCTCGGCCTTCCGGACCTAGGCATCAGCACCATGGACGATGTGTTAACCGATGTCCAGCGCATAACAGACAACACCGACCTCCCGGTGCTCGTGGACATTGACACGGGCTGGGGCAGTGCCTTCAATATTGCCCGATCGATCAAGTCCATGATAAAGTTTGGCGCTGCCGCAGTCCATATCGAAGACCAAGTTCAGGCAAAACGCTGCGGCCACAGGCCGGGTAAGGCGATTGTGTCGAGGGAAGAGATGGTGGACCGGATCAAAGCGGCCGTTAATGCCAGGACCGATGCCGATTTTGTCATCATGGCAAGGACCGACGCCATTGCCATTGAAGGGATTGAAGCAGCAGTTGACCGGGCGGCTGCCTGCGTCGCGGCAGGCGCTGACATGATATTTCCCGAAGCGGTGATAGATCTCGCAACGTACAAAAAGTTCGCGCAGGCGGTTAAGGTACCGATCCTGGCCAATATCACCGAATTCGGTTCAACGCCGCTCTTTACCGTGGATGAGCTTCGCAGCGCCGATGTGTCCCTTGTGCTCTATCCACTCTCCGCGTTCCGCGCCATGAGTAAAGCAGCCCTTGCAGTCTATGGAGCAATCAGAACGGAAGGTACGCAGAAGAACATTATCGACAGTATGCAGACCCGCATGGAACTTTACGATTACCTTGGCTACCATGCCTTTGAACAAAAGCTTGATGCAATCTTTTCCAGGGAGGAGAAATCGTGAGTTCAACTATCGACGCAACAACGACAGCGGATGCCCCTGTTTCCAAAGTGAAGAAATCAGTTGCCCTGTCCGGCGTGATTGCCGGCAATTCGTCGGTCTGCACCGTGGGACGGACCGGGAATGACCTCCACTACCGGGGGTACGACATTGTTGAGCTTGCGAAGAAATCGACCTTCGAAGAAACCGCCTATCTTCTGATTCACGGCGATCTTCCGACTGAGTCGCAGTTAAAGGACTACAAAAAGAAGCTGAACATGCTGCGCGGCATTCCCGCCCACGTGAAGGCGGTCCTGGAACAGATTCCCGCTGCTGCCCATCCCATGGATGTGATGCGGACCTCCTGTGCCTACCTCGGAACGGTCCTTCCGGAGAAGGACGACCAAAACATCCAGGGGGCGCGCGATATTATTGACCGTTTGATCGCGTCGTTCGGCTCCATACTGCTCTACTGGTGGCATTTCAGCCAGAACGGACGCCGAATCGACGTGGAAACGGACGATGACACCGTGGCGGGCCACTTCCTGCACCTGCTCCACGGCAAGAAACCCTCCTCACTCCATGAACGGGCACTGAATCAGTCCCTCATCCTCTACGCTGAACATGAATTCACGGCATCCACGTTCACCGCCCGTGTGATCAGCGGAACGCTGTCCGACGTTTACTCGGCCGTAACCGGCGCCATCGGCGCCCTGCGAGGCCCCAAACATGGCGGTGCAAACGAGGCAGCCCACGAAATCCAGCGGCGATACCGCAATCCAGATGAAGCTGAAACCGATATCATGGCGCGGGTAGCCAGAAAAGAGATCGTCATCGGCTTCGGCCACCCCGTCTATACCGTGAGCGACCCGCGAAATGCCACGATCAAGGCAATCGCAAAGGGGTTGTGCGAGGAAGTCGGCAACATGAACCTCCATCAGATCGCCGACCGGATCGAAACGGTGATGAAGCGAGAGAAGAACATGTTTGCGAACCTTGATTGGTACTCCGCGGTGACCTATCATATGCTCGGGGTGCCCACGTCCCTTTTCACCCCGATCTTCGTGATCTCCCGCACCTCGGGCTGGGGCGCGCACATCATTGAACAACGCATGGACAACAAGATAATCCGGCCATCGGCGAACTACACCGGGCCTGATGATCGTACGTACGTGCCGATAAAGGAGCGAGATTGATAATGCTGGGGGTCAGGAGCAAGGGACAAACCGCAAGGTGTTTTAACTTCCTGCTAATTGTTACATGCTACTTTCTCTTTGCCCCTTTGCTACTCGTTGCGTTTAAAAGTTAACTATCGTATACAGGCTATTCTTCGCTAAACAATCTTCGAAAGGAAAAACTCATCCATGCCTTCTCGTATTTCCAACGCCCGGCCTGATCCGGACAAGGTCCTTGTGGACATTGCCAATTATGTTCATGATTATTCCATCACCTCCAACGAGGCCTTTGACACGGCCAGGCACTGCCTCATCGATACCATAGGTTGCGGCATTGAGGCCCTAGGCTATCCAGCCTGCACTAAGCTTCTGGGTCCGATCGTACCGTGCACTATCGTGCCGAATGGCGCAAAGGTGCCGGGTACGCAGTTCCAGCTTGACCCGGTACAGGCTGCCTTCAACATCGGAGCCATGGTACGGTGGCTCGATTTCAACGACACCTGGCTTGCTGCGGAATGGGCTCATCCATCTGACAACTTGGGAGGGATTCTCGCAACCGCGGACTGGCTCTCCCGCACCCGTGTTGCGAACGGGAGGTCCCCCCTCGTGATGAAGACCGTGCTCGAGGGCATGATCAAGGCCCACGAAATCCAGGGCGTCATGGCCCTGGAAAATTCTTTCAACCGGGTCGGCCTCGACCACGTTGTGCTGGTAAAGGTCGCTTCCGCAGCAGTGTGTGCCTGGCTCATGGGCGGGACTCGGGAAGAAATAATCAACGCCGTATCCCAGGCCTTTGTGGATGGCCAGTCCCTGAGAACCTACCGACACGCGCCGAACACGGGATCGCGAAAGTCCTGGGCAGCGGGCGACGCAACAAGCCGGGCAGTTCGCCTCGCCCTCTTCTCCCTCAAAGGCGAGATGGGCATCCCGGCCGTGCTCACGGCAAAAGGCTGGGGCTTTTACGATGCGCTCTTCAAGGGCAAGGAATTCAAATTCCAGCGGCCCTATGGATCGTATGTGATGGAGCAGGTGCTGTTCAAGATCTCTTTCCCTGCCGAGTTTCACTCCCAGACCGCGGTCGAGTGCGCCATGATTTTGCATCAAAAGCTGGAGCACCTGGGAAAGATGGTTGATAATATTAAGAAAATAACCATCCGCACCCACGAAGCAGCCATCCGCATCATCGATAAAAAAGGCCCCTTGGACAATCCCGCTGACCGCGATCATTGCATCCAGTATATGGTCGCGGTGCCGCTCATTTTCGGACGTCTCACGGCAGCTGATTATGAGGACAACATCGCAGCCGATCCGCGCATCGATGCATTGCGCGAAAAAATCACCTGCGTCGAGGATCCGCAGTTTACGAAGGATTACCACGACCCTGAAAAAAGATCCATTGCCAATGGTCTGACCGTGGAATTGAACGACGGTACGAAGCTTCCGGAAGTGTTGGTCGAGTACCCCATCGGCCACCGCCGTCGGCGCAAGGAAGGCATGCCGATGCTGATCGAGAAGTTCAAGACCAATCTGGCCCGCCGCTTCCCGGCAAAGCAGCAGAAGACGATACTCGATGCCAGTCTCGACCAGCGAACGCTGGAAATCCTGCCGGTGAATGAGTATGTAGATATGTTTGTGATATGACGGAGAGTACGGCGCGACCTGCGACGCAAGTCATCGCCTTTCAACAAGGAGGCAATTCACGCTGTTTGCCGAATCAGGAGATTCAGTGATCGGAGAGGGTTTGAGCCGCTATCTGTTCCAGCGAAATCCCGAATTCGTAGTTCAACTGATCGAGAAATGCCCTCGATATTTCAGCCGCGCGTCCGAACCGCTGAAGGAATACTTCGTTCCCCTGATACCGTTCCGATATCGAAGCGAAACGCCGTTCCAACGTCGTCGGTCTATCGAACTCAACCATGCCATCGATCAGCGGAACAAGGCGCTGCTCAAGGGTGTCGGGGATGAAGTCCTGATAGGGGAGACCATGCAGGACAGCCTCGGCTCCCGGCATGCCGCAGAGCACATGCGAGGCGCAAATAAAAGCCTCACGGCGATGACCGAGTCCCATCAAGAGACGGTAACCTTCAACGCCGTGCAGAATGGGATCATGCGTCTTGTACCTCCCGATATCATGCAGGAGCGCTCCTACCTTGAGGTAGTTCGTATCGATGCCACGCTTAGGCGTTATGATCTCCGCCATGCGCGCTGCAACCCGGGAAACCGCAATACAATGCCTGATCCAGGCAGCCTCATTGCCGTATTGATAGAGTAATCTTAACGCTTCATCGTAGGTAAGCATAATCTTGAAGTAAGGTGCCCGATTCTCGATTTGTCGGCTCACAGGTGGGGTTAACCACCGAACTGGCAAGACCAGGCATATTCATGTTTTTGGCGAAACCTGTCATTTTGCCTGGTTGCCGACATCTTGTGGCATGCTTGGAACTATTGGTTCCTTTTATTTGCATAACTCGAAACAAAAAGGGAAGACCAAGAACACTAACCGACTTTTTTGGGAACAATTATTGTTGAGAATTATAAAAATATATTATAAAAATCAATATGTTATTTATATAAGTCAAAACAATCCTTGACATTGTTCACGAAATGTGCAATTATAATACAAATGTAAAAAAATCGACCATGCCGCAAAGTAAGTGCCTTTGTGGCTTTTTTATTTAATTTCAATAACTTAGGATGGAAACATGCCCAGCAATCAAAATTATAAGGAAAAACTGGAAATCAAAAAAAATGCCATTCTTGCCTCTGGCCGGGTTTGCGAACGCCTTCCGGATGTCTCAAGTATCGTATTCCGCATGACCTATTATCAGAGAACCGCTGGACCGGTCCTGATGACTCGGACGGTCAACTTCGTTCCCACCGATTATGCTTGCTTTCACTTAGATTGTACGCGGGAAGAATGCACGAATGGCGGCTTTGATCTCGCCCCCGTTGTGGCCAACTTGGTAAAGAGCCGCAAGAAGTCGGTCAAAGGCAACCTTTCGTGCCGCGGGAAAAGCGACTCCCTCCGCTTCGGCCACGCGAGCATCGCCTATGAAGTAAGCGTAGAGTACAATAAACGGAACAAATCCTCAAGATAATTGTAAATCCGTCGACAGTTTTTTCACACACTTTGGCCGTTCAATCGTAAGAACGTCTTCACCAGCTTTCGTCACTAATGCGGGATGCTCCTTAATTCCTCTCATTGAGACCATTCTCCATCCCGCTGCTTTTCGCTTTCTCTATCACAAACAACAACTGGCCTTCCTGCACCGTATCGTTGAGCTTGATGCAGACCTCGACGATCTGTCCGTCCATGGGAGCGAGAATAGCGTTCTCCATCTTCATAGCCTCGAGGTTCCCGATTTCCTCTCCCTTGTGGACAATGTCCCCGAGTTTGAGCACACCTCTCGCGGGATTTCCCGTACGCCAGATATTGCCGTTAATCGGAGCGCCGATATCGTTCGGTCCCTTTGCCATCCTGATCTCGGTTTTTTTGGCTCGCGGGGTCATCACGGTGTAGACCCTCGTTTTATTGTTTACACGCATCACGACATGAACGACGCCTTCATGCTCCGCTCCGATCGATACCAGCTCGATGGAATAAGGTTTGCCCCAGAGCTCGAAATCCACCTTGTCCCCGGGTTTGGTAAGCCCCTTTCGCCAGACATCCGTGGGTAGCACGAGCGGCGCTTCGCCGAAGACCCCCCGAAACTCAATGAATTCAAGAGCGTCCTTCGGGTGCATGAGATAAAGAATAAATTCCTCTTCCGTTGCCACCCGCCCCAGCTTGTCGTGGAGTGCCCTGCGCAGTTTTTCGAGGTCGTCGTCGGGCACCGAATCGAGCGGCGACAGCTCTTTTCGCTCCGCGATTTTCTCCTTTGCTTCGTCACCGAAGGTGCTGAGGTATATCCATTCCGCAGGCCAGCCCACGGGGAGTTTTCCGTAGTTCCCGAGCAGCAGGTTTTTAAAATCACCGGGCGCATTGCGGAACAGCTCGAGTAACTCTTCCTGCTCCTGGGGGGACATTGCCGTGAAATCCTGTGATTTCTTCTCCACGAACTTCGTCAGGAGGTCGATGACGTGCGCCACACCGGCATCACCGCGTTCTTTCGCATACCGGTTCACGATGCCGCTGCAGGTAACCCAGGTGATTTGGGAACCCGGCGTGACATCGAAATATTTAACGATTCTGTTATAGAGTGACATGACCTTGAGGATCGCGGGCATGAGATGGAGAAACTCGCCTTTATCAGCCTGTTCAAAGGAACTGGGGAATGCACCGCCCGGCATGCGGTGCCTCGTCACCGTGTGGTCCAGGCCCTTGAATGGCGACTCCGCCCAGTCATAATGGCCGATCCACTCTCTGACCTTTCGCACTGCAGCTTCCGCGTCCGGCCTGCTCAGATGCACCAGGATTCCCGACTCTTCAAAAATCGCCTGTACAGCGAGAATGGGCGAATGCCCGTAGAACCGGACGAGCGAGTCTTCTTCCACATCGAAGATTGTCACGCCGGCCTTTGCCGCCGCCAGGAATGCCGGAATCGCGAGCCCATCGGTAATATGGCGGTGGTAATTGATCACCAGCTTCGGATAGGCCTGCTTGACGGCGTCGATAAGATTGCCAATGCGGCTCACGTCGCCAACTCCCGCCATATCCTTGATGCACAGCACGATCTCGTCGATCCCTCCGCAGAGAGCCACTATCTCGCGGACAACGCTGAGATAATATTCGTTCGTGGCCCACTCAGCCACGGTAAACGATATGGTCGGCTCGAACAGCCTTCCCCGTTTCATAACTACTTCAGCGACGGCGCGCATGTTCCGCACATCGTTCAGGAAGGAGAAGCACCTCCACACGTCGATGTCTACCCGGGACACGGCCTGCTCTATTACATTCTTGGGATAAGGCCGGTAACCCCAGAGGTTCGTTTCGCGGATTAGGGTCTGCTGCAGCACATTCGGCATGAGTTCTCTGAGGATGGCGACCTCTTCGAAGGGGCTTTCCCGCCTGTTCATGATCCCTACGTGCCAACGCGCGCCGCCGTGTGTCTCGGCGCTAAACAGTCCCATGGCATTGTAATACGGCGCAAGGGTCTTCAGATCATTGATGCGGTGGCGGTTCTTGAAATCCGACTGACCCGCATCCCGCATCCCCACCGAAGTGAGGCAAACACCTTGCAATGAGCGCACGGCGCTCACGATCTCCTTCGGCGACATGCCGGGTTTGACGAATATTGCGTCTGTCATAATTCTCCCAATTTCAGTGGTCAAATAAAACCTCTGGGACCGCCACGGCGCGGAGAGTGCGAAGTGTTTTTACATTTTCCAACAATGAACGTGAGATGACCATCCTTACAGCTCTGGCATCTTTGCAGTAAATCTTCCTGCCCGTTTTGCTACATCCACTTCTGTGGACCCAGGGCCGAGATTTCCGCCACGTACCGGGCAATCTTGAGCACTTCGTCCTCGCTGTCCTTTTCCTGGAACATGGAGATCAGCTCGCCCATTCGCTCTTCAATGAACCGAGTCGAAAATTCTCCGGCAATGAACGCGGGATGACGGATAATGCTGAGCAGGAGCGGGGCCAGTGTCTTCACTCCCTCTACCCGCAGGTTTCTGCTGATCGAGCGGTCCATGGCCCTCACGGCATCCTCGCGGTCCGCGCCCGCGGTCATCAGCAGCATAAACAGGGAGTCGTAATAGGGGGGAATGTCGCCGCCTTCGTAAATGCCTGATGCGACCCGGACGCCCGGTCCCATCGGCACCTGCAGCCTCGTCACCTTCCCGAAGGAGGGGCTGAAGGTCTTCGGGTCCTCAGCATTCATGCGGACCTCCAGCGCCCATCGGTTCGGACGAATGTCTGACTGTTTGAAGGGAAGCTTCTTGCCCGTCACCACATCGAGCATGATGCCAACGATGTCCAGACCCGTGATCAGTTCGGTTATGCCATGCTCCACCTGCAGCCGTGTATTCACTTCCAGAAAATAGAACTTGCGCGTCAACGAGTCGAAAATGAACTCAACGGTGCCCGCCGTGGTATAGCCTATCTCGCGCATCAGGCGCGTTGCGGTGAAACAGATTTCCTGACGCAGGCCGTCGTCCAGCGTGGGCGACGGCGCTTCTTCGATGATTTTCTGGTTCCGGCGCTGGATGGTGCATTCCCGTTCGTAGAGATGGACAACGTTTCCATGCTCGTCGGCAACGATCTGAACCTCAATGTGCCTGCCCCGTTCAATATATTTCTCAACAAGGATCGTCTCGTCGCCGAAGGCCTTTTTGGCCTCGGACCGCGCCTGTGCCAGGCCCTGCGCCATCTGTTCATCGTTCTCCACCTTCACCATCCCCTTGCCGCCGCCGCCCGCCGCAGCCTTGATCATTATGGGGAAGGCTACTTTTTCGTCGTGCATCCACTTCCTTATCTGCTCGATACCCGTAACATTGCTGATGCCCGGGATGGTGGGAACACTGGCTTTCTGGGCCAGCACCTTTGCCTGGATCTTGTCTCCCATCATCCTGATGACTTTTGGAGACGGTCCGACCCAGATCAGGCCCGCATCGATCACTTTCTGGGCGAAGACTTCGTTTTCCGCCAGGAAACCCCATCCCGGATGGATTGCGTTGGACCCGCTTCGGATCGCGGCATCGATCATCTTGTCCATGTTGAGATAGGACTCGACTGGCGGAGCTTCCCCGATGTGCACCGCCGCATCGGCCATAAACACATGGTGCGCAAGACGGTCGGGAGTGCTATAGACGGCGGTTGTCGGTATCTTCCGGTCCTTGCAGGTGTGCATGATCCGGACCGCCGGCACGCCGCGGTTTGCAATCAGTAACTTCTGAATAATCATGCTCATGGAGAACCTTTCCCAAAACGGCTTTTCCGCCGCTTCGTAAAGACTGAATTTTTTCCCAAAACGCTGAAATTGTCAAGCATTCTTTTTCCCGACTCCTTGGGCAGTGCCACTTCGAGCATTGCTGCTTGACTTTCGGCGCCCCATTCCTTATCCTCAGAGAAGAAATGCTTCTTTTCATTGACACCACTGACCGCAACTCGTCCCCGTGGATGCGGCCGCCAAGGAGAGATGCAGTCTTTGCCCCCGCTCTTCGGAAAATATTTTTTCCTCGTCGTTTTCCTATCCCTTCTCTGCCAGCCGATGGCCGCGCTGTGCTTTCGGACCACGGGCACAGGCATAGCCAATGCAGATTCCTGGTTCACGCGCCCTGTCTGGGCCGATGAAATCGCTTCCAAAACCACGCTGTCTGTCCAGCCCGCAGCAGCCACCGCGCCGACCACAACGGCTGCACTTACGACCACAGCAACGACATCCACTGCTCCGACGGGAAAAAACAGGCCTAGTTCCGGTTTTTTTGATTTGCTGCACGGCGAGCTGTCGCAGCAGCTCGTGGACTCCGCCGCATGGATGGATTCCTTTTTTGCGGACCCCAGCTATGTGAAGGAGCAGAACCACTCCTTTGCCAAGGTCCGGTATGATATATTCAAGGAGGAACAGTCCAAGGTGACCTTTAACCCTGCCGTTGAAATGCATCTGGCTCTCCCGGAGCTGGAGCGCAAAACGCACCTCGTTCTTACGGCGGAGCCGGCTCAACCCGTCAACAACGTCAATTCGCCAGTGCAAACCGCGGCCGAAAGCTTCGGGCAATCGGACCAGCGGACTCTTACGACAGCGCTCCATTATATCTTTAGTGATACCGAGCAGGAAAGCTTTTTTGTAAGGACCGGGATCCAGTTCAGCAAATTGTCGCCCGTCATTGTCCTGGAGCCGCGGTACCGGGTGCTCTTTCCCTACACGAATTGGAATATCCGGTTTACTCAGGATGTCCTCTGGAAGACGAACACGAGCTGGCAGACAGACACGCGGTTTGATTTTGAGCGGCTTCTCCCGTATTCCCTTTTTTTCCGCACGAGTCTTGACGGGCTCTGGGCCGCGCAGGTAAAAGGTTATGTTTACAGTCTCAGCTTCTCGCTGCGGCAGCCCCTTGCGCCGACTCATGCCCTGGATTACGCATGGATCAACACCTACGAGACAAGGCCTGAGGGCAATCTGACGGAGATTGATTTCCGCGTCCGGTATCGACACAGTTTCTGGCGGGAGTGGCTGTTTTTCGAAGTCACCCCCCAGGTCCGGTTCCCCCGAACGTCAAACTTCCATCTTCTGCCCGGTATTTTGTTCCGGCTTGAAATGTTTTTCGGCGGGGAATGACGAATAGTTGTCCCAGATGCGGTTGTTGAAATATCGCGAACGATATTCCGCCGAACTACGTGCCAAAAATCCTGGGTAATAAGACAATTGTTCACGAATTTTCGGGGATGTTTTTTGTGAGATGTGCTTGATGCCCAAGAGGAAGATCGCGCGCAATATCGCGGTGACCTAGCCGGACTGCATGAAATGACGCTGTTGACAACCTTCAGGATCGTGGTCGTCAGCGCACAGTCTTTCAAGAGAATATTGGCGAGTTCCGAAACCGAAGTATCTACCGAGACCTTGAATTTGTTGATGACGCCGACCGTTTCGGCCATGGTGGGAAGATCACTGGCCTGGCTAGTATCTTTTCTCTCCGACTGCTGTCCGAAGTTTCCGTCACAAAAGCTCCCGCCTACTCATGAGATTGCAAACCCGGATTATGATAACACAAAGCCCCATGTCCGGCAATCGACACCAGAAGTATCAGAGGCAGGAACGATGTGGTTGCGCGGAAGTTGATGACACTCCCATCGATCAACCGCGCTGCGTCATCGGAGAGCACAGCTGCCGGCAATATTAGCAAATAATACTTTAATCAGCTTGACTTCGCTCTTATCTCTCGTTTTAATTAAACTATAGAGGGACGATCAATATTATTGTTCCTGCTTGAGTCGTTTATCGTCCCTCCAGTCACGAGACGTCGCCGGATCGTCGATGGGGAGACGTGGGATGAGACATCCATTCAAAATCGAAGGTGTTATCAATATACGCAGCACCTTCGGGGTCACAGAGACTATGGACCGAATTGAGTCCGTTGTCTGGGCCCGGTGTATGAAGGTCTTTGCCCGGATCAACCAGCAGCACGAGGCAAAGCTTTCCGGTCTCGATATGAAGCCGATGCAACTCCTGATCTTCGGTGATCCGCGGACCTGTGTTCCGCTTATGGAAGCCTACCCGTCAACAGCCCTTGACCTGCCGTTCAAAGTACTGGTTTGGGAAACATCGGAGGGAGAAGTCTGGGTCAGCTTTTACAGTACGGACTTCCTCAGCATGAGGCACGGCGTCCAAGAAAGCCGCTTTCCCCGCGTCGAAACCCTCATCCGGAAAGCTCTGGAATGATAATCCGCGCGCACGAATGTCTGGTTCCTCGTCTTTCTATTTTGGCATGCCCTCTTAAAGACAGCGTCGAGTAAAAAGTGCTGTATCTAATTTAATGTTTATGATACATTTCCCGGTGAAATGGAGGATACTATTCTCCGGCCGATAGCGCTGCACAGGATATTGAAAGGAAAATTTCATGGACATGCAGGGTGACGCTTCTGAAGGGCATATACGATCCAAAATGGGACTCGAGTTGTTCGTAAGGGATGTGATGACAACAAATGTCATTGCAATCTCGAAATATGAGACCATCATGAACGTGGCGAACATTTTGACGAGCAAGAATATAAGTGGACTTCCGGTAGTTGATAAGGAAAACAAAGTTCTCGGTATTGTAACTCAGGCGGACATTCTTTCGATGGTAGGCGTAAGCAGGGAGCACACGTTCAAAGATCTATTGAAATACATGCTCGGTGAACGGCTGCATGAGCGCAAGATGGGCAATCTTGCAGGCGACATTATGACCTCCCCAGCCCTTACCGTAAAACCAGATGCAAACATCGCAGAGGCGGTGCGGATCATGGAAGAAAAAAGAATCAGACGGTTGACCGTCGTGGACGACAAGAACGCCCTGATCGGCATTTTAACGCGAGCCGACATTCTGAAAGCGGTGATTAACAAACTGAAGTGTTAAATCGTCATGGTTTTTTTAACGGGGACATCTGCGCCGGTTTATCAAGGGTGTTGAACCAGCGCACGTGTTTTCGTTCAAAGCCCCTTCTCACCTCAACGTTCCCTCCCGTAACAGCGCGTCACTTGTCCCACCTGGATAACGACCCGTGCTCGATCCCTGAGTGCTTTGCATATTAATCGATCCAAGTGACGACATCTTGGTTCCTGGGAGGCAACCGGTGGAATCTGTATTTCGGGTTTCCTCTCATCATGATTCCGAGGCAGGCATGCCCCCGCGAAGCGCAAGCGCCTGCTGTAACTGCAACCACTGTGCCGCGGCGAGCATGAAGAATCCTGCACAGCAGGTACCGAGACCGCGCGCCGACGCGCCGCGGGAAATGATATCAGTTCCCACTCCCCATGCAGTAACGACATTCTGCAACACAAATTCCGTCGCGCTTGCATTTCTTCTGATCAATGACAAACAGGCTCATGCTCTCTCTTCTCGAATGTCTTGCCCTGGTCGGCAAAAGTACGCGGCGCCTTCACTGAGCAGGAGTTCAGATCGTCGGTGTATTACGACATGATCCTCCGTGCTATTTCTTCGGCCTGCATCAGGAATCTTTCCGGAAGCTCGGCAGGAACTTTTGGCGTTGTACCATAGGCGCGGATCAGGTGGCTTTCTGTGAACCCGTACCACTTGAAAAACTGGCCATAACGCGGGAACACATCGGCGAACCGGTTTTCCGGTCCGCCCTGGGTGATGATAAACACCAGCTTCTTGCCCGGGGCAATTCGCATAGGCTGCGGGTTTGTTACATAGTCGGGCTTCAGATAGGAAAAAGTGCGGTCGATAAATGCCTTGAGCTGGCTTGTGATTTCCCCATAATACGTTCCCGTGGACAGGACGACGACATCGGCACGACCGACCGCCTCGAGAACTGCGGTCAGATCATCATTGAGGACACATTGTTCGATCTTCGTCTTACATGCGTAGCAACCCTGGCATCCCCGGTAATTGAGTTGGTTGAGAGCAAAGGTCGTTGATTTAGCACCGAGGTTTTCCGCTGTTTTGAGAAAATGCTTGGCTAGGGTGGTGCTGTTCCCTTCAGGACGCGGACTTCCGAATAGGCTTACGATCTTCATGATGAATCTCCTTTATTATATACTCTTTTGCGCCGGCGGGAATGACTATCAATAGATAACCTGCCCTCCTACCTGCTTATTTATTATCCATGGAATACCAAAGATAAAGAGACGCGACGCTTCGATAGGGCTTCCAGAGTTCCCCGTATTTCTCGATATCTTTCGGCTCGGGCACCTTGGACAGTCTGTAGAGTTGAGCGACGGCCTTCCGAATGCCGAAGTCCAGTGTCGGGAAAATGTCTGCACGGCCGAGATTGAAGATGAGGTACATTTCGACCGTCCACCTCCCCACCCCTTTGATCTGTGTAAACTCTTTGATAATCTGCTCATCCGACATTTGCTTCAACTTTTCCAGCGGCGGCAGCTTTCCCTCCAAATATTTCCGGGCGAGGTCTTTTAAAAAAGAGACCTTCATGAACGAAAGACCCGCTTTGCGCAGATCGGTGTCGTCAGTGTTCAGGATTCTCTTTGGATCGGGATGGCCATCCTCTGCAATCAGCGCGTTCACTCGGTTCAATATCGTTGCCGCAGCCTTTGATGAAAGCTGTTGACTGGTTATTGCCTGGATAAGCGCAGCCAGAGGCTCCTTTTTCAGGAGAGGCTGGAATTGTAATGGTCCCACCTTTTTTATCAACCGGGCAATGGACTTGTCCTGTTTTTGCAATGTCCTGGCAGCCTTTTGCCATTGTGCCAGCGTTACCATGACGCCGGATTTTTTCAAGCTAACGCCTTCAAGCTCAAGGAGCGCGGCTTTCGTTTCCACGCCGCCAGGAGCCGAATATCCGCCCAACTTCCCTGAAGAGGCGACCACGCGATGACAGGGAACAATGAGTGGTATTGGATTTCTGCCGAGAGCGGTTCCCACTGCCCGTACGGCTTTGGGTTTGCCGATACGAGCGGCCATTTCAGTGTAAGTCACAACCTCCCCAGAAGGGATTTTTTGCGTGGCCCGGTATACGGAATGCGTGAATTCCGGTGTCTCGATAAAGTGCAATGGGAGGTTGGAGAAATCCTGGGCCTCTCCTTTGAGATGGGCTTTTACTTTTCCGATGAGCTCCTTAATCCAGGAAGGCGGAACAGAGGAAGCCCTCTTGCTCTCGGTCATCCTTTTCAGGTGCGTCTCAACACCCTTTCCCGGCGCTTCGGGAAGAAAAAAAGACGTAATCCCCTGAACGTCCCAACTCACCCCGCAAATCCCCAGAGAGGTCGGAAAGGTAATCCAGGCTGCTTCCTGTTTTTGCATCTTCACCCCTGTCTCCTTATAATTCAAGACCATAGCTGCTTCCCAGTCTCGATCGCTGTTATGATTATCCCTTTTCCAAAAGTCTATCAGAATCAGCCCACGAAAATCAACTTTTTCCGCTTGTCCGGGATAACACCCTCACGGATAAATCAATGTCGGGGGAGTGCCTCTCTTGTCAAGGAATCAGACAGGATTATTGCCTTCACAGGTCTGAGGTTTAGAAATGACCGGAAATCCATAGCAATTTATAGGGCGCCCGCTAAGGGGCTTGGTTATTTCAGGCCCTTTTTTATATTAATGCTTCTACCATACAATTCACTGCTAAACGCAGCAATACCGGCGTCCTCTGAGTGTATGGCTTCCTGTAACTTTCACCTGGCCACCTTCATTCTTCTTTAATTTCTATGGTTCGACTCATATAGATCAAATACCTTGTCCTGAGAGGTTTTCGTGATCGGGCCTATCATTAATCTGAAATGATACATCAACGAGTTTTGCTAAGACTCTCTCCCACGGAGAGTGGAAGTATGAGGAGTGAATCGTAGAAGCCGATGATCCAGCTCTCAAAATGCAATTCCCCCATTCCCGCTTCATCGTTTCGGGAATGGAGGATGCATCCTGAACAGGAAGAATATCTAGGTAACAAATACCGTGGCGCGCTTTAACTCATTTAGCTTCGCAAGCAGGGCATGATGCTTCTGTTCATCGGCAATCAAATAGGAGAGAATATAACGTGTCACGAAAAGCTTGCTTTCGTTAAGCGCTACATCGGCGATTTCAAGCGTTTTCGCCTCAGCGGCAAGGTGCTCGTTGAGTCCGTCGGAAAGATCCACGAGATCGTCGGGCGTGAGGATAAGCGCTTCCTTGGTCAGGCTGTCGGCCAGGAGCTTCTGCATTGCCTTGTGCTTCTGGGAATCGTTTTTGATCATTTCCATCGTCATCTTCACAAGCTTGTTCTTCGTTTTTTTGAGCGTTGCGTTCGCATGCTTTATCGTCTCATCTTCAAGTTCCATCCAGTCTTCCAGTGCGGCGATAAGCTTGTCCGTGTCTTCTGCTGATGATTTCTTTTTTGCATGATTCCTCCCCTTTCGTTGCATGAATTGGCGTATTATGCCGTCACATAGTATGGCAGCCTACGCCGAGGCCAGCTTGTTTTATACCATATAGTCTGTAATTACTACATCATAAAGATCATTCTAAGCTAATAGAATCAAAGGACGGGTCAAGGAGGATCGACTCTCCATGCGATCAACTCAGAGGACCGATCACAAATTTTTTTTTGGTATCATTGCATTTTGTGATATATTTTTTTGTCAGTAGCTACATCCTCCTACGCGACTGGTGCATCTTTTGAAATTGCAGCATACTGTAACTCGCAGCCATTAGCGCGTAGCTATCATCGTAAGTTTCATTCTGTAATCAATACTGCTTCACAGCCCCCATGTCTCCTCGTCGCTTCCCTGTCACCCGTTCGAGTTCGCATTTTCCCTTGCCCCTTACGTCAAAATATAGTACGCTGACCTCATTATCAGGAGAGAGGATTCTATGAAACAGTTATTCAGAATGTTGATTCTCATTCTTTTCGTTGCAGCCCTACTTACTGCCTGCAAAGGTAGTAGTGGAGGCGGTACAAACTCAACTTCCGCAGTCGCAACAGGATCGGTTCCCCTCTCCGTCACGGTCGATCCCACGGGCAAGTACGCCTACGTGGCGAACTTCGCCGACGACACCGTTTCGCAGTACACAATCAGCGCTGGGGCGCTCACACCCATGGCTACGCCCACGGTCTCGGCGGGGGCGTATTCCAGCTCCGTCACAGTCGATCCCTCGGACAGGTACGCCTATGTGACGAACCGCGGAGATGGCACTGTTTCGCAGTACATGATCGATGCGACGACTGGGGCGCTCACATCCATCGCTACACTCACCCCGGTCTCGGCGGGGACGAGCCCCACCTCCGTCGCAGTCGACCCCTCGGGTACGTACGTTTATGTGGCAAACAGCGGCAGCAATAATGTTTCGCAGTACACGATCGGTGCGGCTGGGGCGCTCACACCCATGACCCCTCCGACGGTCGTGGCAGGGACGAATCCCAACTCCGTCACAGTCGACCCCACGGGCAAGTACGTTTACGTGGCAAACAGCGGCAGTGATAGTGTTTCGCAGTACACGATCGGCGCAGCTGGGGCGCTCACACCCACGACCACGGTCGTGGCAGGGACGACTCCCTGGTCTGTCACGGTCGACCCCTCGGGCAAGTACGTCTACGTGGCAAACAGCAACAGCTACAACGTCTCGCAGTACACTATTGGCCCGACTGGTGCGCTCACCCCCAACCCATAACCCCCGGCCACGGTCGTGGCAGGAACGAATCCCAGCCTCTGTCACTACCGTATGCAGCTACCAACAAAAATGGCATCGCCCCGGTACCCTGCAGCGCCGGAGCTATAAACTTTGGAACATTTGGGAACAAAACCTGTTCCCGTTTTCTCTGGATTGGTGTGGTGCGCCCTTATCTGAAGCCCGCGCTTTTTTTTATGAAGTATATACTTATTTTTTCTCAGCCAGCGACTTTGAGTACGATTTTCCCTGTCGACTGCCTGCTTTCAAGCCGGCGATGCGCTTTTTCGGCTTCGGCAAGCGGATAGACCTGGTCGATGCGCAATTTCAGCCAGCCTTCCTGGATGGCGTGCAGGACATCCTTTGACCTGTGGACTAGATCTTCCCGTGATGCGATGAAGTTAACCAGACTCCCGCCGGAGATAGAGATCGACTTCGCCCCGAGCGAATTCGGCAAAACAGGATCTGCGGGCCCACTTGCAGACCCGAAAACCACTATGTGCCCGCGGATCGCCACCGCCTCCAGGTCGCTCGGGAATGTGGTCTTCGCGACTCCGTCAATGATGAGATCAGCTCCCCGTCCGCCCGTGATTCGCTTCACCTCGCTCGCGAAATCCTGCCGAGTGTAAAGAATCACCTGGTCCGCACCTGTCTCTTTGGCGATGCGCGCCTTCTCTTCTGTAGAGACTGTCCCGATGACCCGGGCGCCGAGACGTTTTGCCCATTGCACAAGAAGAAGACCCACCCCGCCTGCGGCCGCGTGTATCAAGACCGTGTCACTCTTTTTTGGCATGCGGAATTCATGGATCAGGTAATGCGCTGTCATCCCCTGCAGCGGAAATGCTGCCCCCTGTTCAAAGGACATCTCCTTCGGCAGCTGAATCAGCCTTTCCGCTTCGATAACCGTGAACTCGCTATAACTCCCCAGATGACCGGTGTATGCCACGCGGTCTCCAGGTTTCACGTCCGTGACCCCATCGCTGACGGCTTCCACAACGCCCGATGCCTCTAACCCCGGGATGTAGGGAAGCTTAACAGGGTAGGTTCCCCGCCGCTGGTAGATATCTACGAAATTCACGCCAGCGGCGTGAATTTTTACCAGCGCCTGTCCTGCACCGGGCGCTGGTTTAGGTTCTTCTGTCAGTTTCAATACAGCGGAATCGCCGTAGTTTGATATCTTAATAGCCTTCATTAGTTTTGCCTCCCTCCGGTCTCAGCTTTCACATTCCTTCCAGCAATCGCGGAATTTGCTGGTTCACGGAAAGCCCTGACGCTGCTCCGAGATCCTACGCCGCCTTTTTCACTTCGGTCTTTACCTCTGTCTGCGGCCGCCGGTCTCGATCCTGACGGCCGACCATCCACCCCGGATATTCCGGCGGTAGTGCGCTCGCGGTGTCAAGCTGGGCCACGTGCTCGGCGGACATCTGCACATCGCTCGCGGCCAGGTTGTCCACGAGCTGTTCATGTGTCTTCGCTCCGATGATGACACTAGTAACAAATGAACGCGTCAGCAGCCAGGCAAGGGCTACTCGCGCAATGGAGATGCCCATAGCCAGGGAAACCGTTTCCATCGCGACAAGTACTTTCCTGGTACGCTCGCGGTCAACGGGGGGGAAATCATAAGAGGTTCTCCGGGCGCCCTCGGGTCCGGGTTTCTCCAGATCGAACTTTCCGGAAAGTAGTCCCCCTGCAAGCGGACTCCAGGGGAGTATTGCAAGACCCTGATCCTTTGCTAGCGGCGCGACTTCACGTTCGATGTCCCTGCCAGCGATCGAGTAGTACATCTGTGCACTCACGAACCGTGCAAGGTCATGGTCTTCGGAATAGGCAAGGGCCTTCATTGCTTGCCAGGCCGGCAAATTACAATAGCCGATGGAGCGCGCCTTGCCGCTGTGCACCACGTCGTCAAGCGCGCGCAGCGTCTCCTCAATAGGCGTGTCAAGGTCAATGCCATGGATCTGGTAAAGGTCGACATATTCCAGTTTCAGGCGCCGGAGGCTTGCGTCGATCGAGTCCATGATATGCTTGCGCGACAAACCGATCTGGTTCGGGCCCGGACCGGTGCGTCCACGCACCTTTGTCGCAACGATGATTTGATCGCGCGGCCTCCCCAGCGAAGCAAGTGCCGCACCGACATGCTTTTCCGATTCACCCTCGGAGTAGACGTCCGCCGTGTCGATGAAGTTCACGCCCGAGTCGAGCGCAGTGCCGATGATTCCCTCGGATTCGGATGCCGTAAGCCTTCCGATGGCTTCCCAAAATCCCTTCCCGCCGAACGTCATGGTCCCGAGGCAAAGCTCGGAAACGTAGAGGCCCGTTTTCCCTAAGAGACGATAACGCATGATTGTTCTCCTTTCCTGCAGGCCCGTTCGGGCAATTTATTCTAAACGGGACAGCAATGCTCACTCTTTATAGTTCTATTAAAAATCGTGATTTATGTTTTCGACGTTTTTCCGGCTTGTTCGGAATCGTTTCTTTTCAGTATGTTGTTGAAATACAATTCCCCTCAACCCGGAGTGACGACTTTTTTCCAGTAATTTGTCTTCGCCTTATATCTTATATACAAAGCATATCAGATATTCTACGAAAATGAGTGCATGGATTGCGCTTTACGCCGTACAGGCATGAATCGGTCCGGAAAAGAACGCCTAGAATTTCGTATACGCTCACAATACCTTAGTCTGCGTTAACTCTTTTTTGAATTCTGGAATCACTCTCTTTCTCAAGTCGGGTAGCACGCGGGGAGATGGCAGTAAGACGATCTGGGGGCGGAAGATTTTAGAGCAGCCGTCGAGAACCGTGAGACCCCCGATACAATCGTTTCAAACGATTTAGTGGCGGAGAGTTCACGAGACACTTGCGTTGCAATCTGTGGAATTAAACAATAAAAAATAGTTTCCTCGCAACTGGAGAAACCAATAATTAAACCAAATTCGTTCGCTTGTGTCAAATTGTTAAACAATGACAATGATGCGCGGCATCAAAGACCGCTTATTTATATCTCAGGATATCAGGAGGTGCACTTATGAAGAAACAAAGGTTTGCGCCGTTCGGCATTGCCGCCTTTCTCTGGATACTCGGACTCGGTATCCCGGTCTCGGGCAATGCTGGGGTCAACGTCGACATTACGATTCCCCTGCCCGGCCTGGCGATTCCTGCACCGCCGGCTATGGTCGTAACACCAGGAACCTATGTGTATTATCCGCCCGATGTGCAAACGAATATCTTTTTTTATCAAGGCTACTGGTATCGCCCCTACCACGGCCATTGGTTCATATCAGCTGAGTATAATGGACCATGGGGCGGCATCGCTATCGGGAGAGTTCCCCGACCTCTGCTCGGCATCCCTCCGCATTTTCGTCATGTCGTGCCGGGATACGAACGAGTGCCTTACAGCGTCATGAGAAAAAACTGGCGCGTTTGGGAGCGAGATCGGTACTGGGACAAACGCGAGGGACGAAAAGGTTATCGTAGAGATGAGGAGCGAGGAGAACGGGGAGAAAGGGATTTCAGGCATTGAGCGATCGCTGGCGGGAGATGAATAGGGAGGATGCTTTCACTCTTTGAAAACGTCCTCTCATCACCCGGACATTATTTGACATCATTGATTCACTATGCAATAATATACTCTATATTATTAGAGTAGTGTTCTATCATCCTCGGTAAGTAAATAAAACTGTTCAGTGGGGATATAGTTTCTCTATTCATGCATCAAGCACGCTCTCCGTTTTGCGGATAGAAGGCGAGGCTCCGATGACTACCGATCATCCCGCCGATGAACAGGATACTCAACTTCCGAACAAGTCAATAAACTATGCGCTCCTGGTGGACGGTTATGTTAGGGACCTTTTTACGACGGGCATGATCCTCCAGAGGCTCGATTACGATGTATTCATTGCAAACTCGGGCGAGGATGCCCTCAAGCTTATTGAGGTGGCCTTGCCGGAACTGGTAATTACCGAGCTTTCCCTGAACAACATGTCGGGTCTGGAACTGCTGTTTCAGCTCAAGCACGCTCCCGCCACCAAAAACATTCCCGTCATCATCCACACGGCGATCGGGGACGAAAAGTGGGAAGATCACTGCCGCGTCACGGGATGCGCAGCCTTTCTTAGAAAACCGGTGGACCTCGACGAACTCTATAGCGCAATCCAGCGCGCGACAGAGGACAAACCAAGGCAGCATGTGCGGCTGCGGACGCTGCTGCCCGTCAGGGTGGGCGGCCTGCTATCAACCGACGCGGCCGCCAGCATCGAATATATTTCGGAGCTGTCGGAAAACGGCATCTTCGTACGCACGCTGACCCCTCGCCCGGTCGATGCCGTTCTCCCAGTAAATATCATTGTCAACTCGCTGCCGATCAAGTTGAAAGCGGTCGTCGTACGCAGAGTCAGCATCGGTCAGGGGTTGTTCAAGGAGCCCGGCATGGGGATGCAGTTCGTCGAGATTTCTGATCCTCATCGGGAGATGTTAAGAAACTTCATAAAAGGACAGATCATGCGGGACATCAATCCAGCCTGACATACCCACTCTCTGCTCACCAATACCGCCGGGGAAAACCGCTCCTTCTCAATTCGAACGTTCCTTGTGAAGCCTGCCCATTCCCCGAACAAAAACAAGCGTCGTAAATAATCAGGATTCCAGCGTCTAACCTTTCCGCATCTCCACGTATCGCGCTGCACCCAACGCCGCTACGCACCCATCTGCGGCCGCGACCACGATCTGGTTAGCGAATTTCTGCCTCAGGTCCCCGGCGGCGAATATGCCCGGCACACTTGTAGCGCCTTTCTCATCGGTCACCACAAAACCAAATTCGTCGGTCCGAACTGCGGAGGGAACCAGCTGGTTGTTGGGCGAGTATCCGACAAAAATGAAAACCCCGTCCGTGGACAATTCCCCTTTTTCTCCGGTGGTAATATTTTCGAAGGAAACCGCTCGGACGGTTTTCTCGTCACCCAAGACCGAATTGATGACCGTATTCCAGAGAATTTGAATCCCCGGCTCGGCCGCTAGGCGGCTCTGGAGCAGTTTGCCTGCCCGCAGCGTGTCTCTGCGGTGTACCAAGTATACTTTTCTGGCCAGCCTGGAGAGATAGAGCGCTTCCTCCACCGCCGTATCTCCACCGCCGACAACAACGACTGTCTTGTCCCGGAAAAAAAACCCGTCGCAGGTGGCGCAGTAGGAAACGCCGGCACCGAGGTATGCGGCTTCACCGGGAATGCCAAGTTTGCGGGCGGTACCGCCCGCGGCGAGGATCAACGCAACCGTATGCAACCGGTCGCCGTTTGCGAGCTCTACGGAGTGAATACCGTTCCCGGCTGTGACCGAAACAACCTCCTGCTGGACTACAGGAAGAGCAAATGCTTCCGCATGATGGACCAGCTTCTCGGCCAGGTCAAACCCGGTTATCCCCTCCACGCCGGGGTAGTTTTCAACCTCTTTTGATATCGCAATCTGGCCGCCAAGCACCCCTTTTTCAAGAAGAACGGTTTTCAGCGCGGCCCTCTTGCAATAGAGCCCGGCAACAAGCCCTGCGGGTCCTCCGCCTACTATTATCACTTCATAGGATTCTTTCATCACCATGGTCATGCTTCCCGAGCTGAGAGTGATCCCTTCTTTTCCTCTTTTATTATTATACATCGGATCATTCTTCAGAAAGGGATATAATCTAATAAAAAGGGCCGATTCTCTCCAGCGTTCGAGTCATCGAACAAGGAGGCACACATGAATGATACAACGAACAAAGACAGGATAGTCGACACCGTCACCCTCCTTTTTATCAGCACAGACAACAGGAACTGATCTGGTGTCAGAGACCTGTTTGCTCCCGCGTCCTGTTCGACATGACATCGCTCGCGGGCGGACAACCCGTGACCACAACGCCCCAGGAGATTGTCGACGGCTGGGACAAGGGACTCAAGCCTTTTAAGGGCATACATCATCAGGCAGGCAATTGCCTGGGGGACGTCGGGAGCAAAGAAGTGTCGGTATTCTGTTATGGCATAGCTTGGCATTATTTGCCGAACAGTACAAACGACAATACCAGAACCTTCATCGGCTGCTATGACATACATCTTGCGAAACTGGGATGAGAATGAAACGAAAACGTTTCGGCAAATGCAAGAACGGCACGCGTATCTGCACGTCTTAACCTCGCGCCCGCCATGTTTCTCTCTGTGGTAACCGGATGACGTATGGCATAACGGTCAGGGTTGTAACATCATAATGCGGTGAAACATGGTATAAAAGATGGTATATTTAGATTAAGGAAAAATGTCTGGGATCATTCTTTTGAAGGAGGATTATAATATGAAAACGTTGAGATTGGTGTTGTATGTTGCATTCACCCTACTTCTTGCCGCATCGCTCGGCTTCGCGGCATCCGGGGAGTTTAAGACAAAACTGAGCGGCAAGGAAGTCGTGCCGCCAGTGGAGACGAAAGCCACAGGCTATGCCGTATTCAAATTGAGCAAGGATGGCAAGGAAATAACTTACATCCTCAAGGTGAAGAACATTGAAAATGTGACGGTAGCCCATATCCACGCCGGGAAAAAAGGTGAAAGTGGTGGGCCAGTCGCAGGTCTTTTCATGGGGCCGAAAAAAGAGGGCAAGTTCAGTGGAGAGCTTGCCAAAGGTACCATTACGGACCAAGACCTCGTCGGTAAGCTGGCAGGCAAGACAATCGGGGACCTTGTCAAGTTAATCAAGGACGGCGAAGCTTATGTAAATGTCCACACCGTCAAGAACCCGAACGGTGAAATTCGCGGCCAGATCAAGTAAAGGCAGTGGAATACCGGTTCGAATGATTGTTCTGATAAAGATGAAAAAGCGGAACGGGAATCGATTCCTGTTCCGCTTTTTTGTCTTGTCACCCAAGGCCATTTGAGGGAAAAGAAAAAGGCCCTGGGAGATGGTTCCGTTGCATTCGTTAATCGGCAGAGGTTGCAGTCTGCCGCAAAAACATATTCTCTCCGCTGATATCACTGGCGAATTCACAAGCCAGAGTCAGGCACAAATACTGATCCTCCCTTTTGATTCCGGGCGGACTGCATGACCTTTTCAGCCTTCGCTTTTTTTCTAGGGTATCCCCGAGACCTGTCCGAGCCGGTCAGACTGCTTAAACGCGTCCATGCTCAAACTGCGTCTGCACTTGATAAGTTCGTCAGGTCTGCAATACCACGCTTATGCTTTCATTCGTGTTCATACCATTCCCCCGCTGTATCAGAGAGCCGAAAAGTTGATGAGATTGTCCACCCATTTGACCAGATCAGTCTTCTCCTTTGGCGGACCGTCCACACGAATGAGTTGCACACCGTTTCGATAGACGATGAAGGTGGGTGTTTTTTCGATCTTGAATCTCTGGGCAAGATAAACGTCCGATTCGATGTCGACTTTCATGACTTTCAGCTTTCCCGCACGCTCTCGCGCCAGGCTGTTCACCACGGGTTCAAATATCTTGCAGTAGAGGCACATTGGGGCGGTGAATTCGAGGAGGAGCGTTTCGGCCCAGTGAGCGATTGAGCGGTCAAGGCTCTCCCGTTTCGCATACATCGGCTCGGAGGGAATTTGGAGCGTTTCCTTGCAATTACCACATGCGGGATTTCCCAGAAGTTTTGCCTGAGGAACGCGATTCAAGATCAGACAATTAGCGCAGCGGATAATAGTGTGACTATCAGACATAACTCATTTTTACCTATCATTTCTAGATTCATACTTTAGAATGAAATTACTTTATGCTATCAGTTTAAGCAATTGAACGGCAATAGTCAAGTGAAGAGAGATTTCCCCATTTGCAGGTCTGGTCTGACCGCAATCGTATGTTCAAACGAGCACACTATCCGTCCCTGAGCACGAGCGAGAAATTGCGGATCCCTATTTTCGCCCCGGATAAAGCATCCTCTACGATCCTTTTCCCGTAATATTCTTTTTTTCTCGACGGAACTGTTTCGTTGCGCCCGATATTTCAAACAATGACCAGGATAATACCGGACTATAAAAGTGGTAAATTTATAGAAGAAGAACATTCTTTACGCTTATGAGGTCCGGAATCATGTCGGAACAATGTGCCATAAACGGATGTCTGACGAGTAAGACTGAAACAGGCCAGACACATTATGCAGAAACGGTTGCAATCGGTGAGGAAATGCGCCAACTAATCAGTCAGTATGAAAAGCTCATAGAGTCTCTTCCCGATGCAATGGTCATCATCAACCGCGTTGGCAGAATCGTAAAGGTAAATGCCCAGATGGAAAAGCTCTTCGGCTACGGGAGAGATGAGCTGCAGGGGAGAAATCTTGAGATCCTGATGCCAGCAAGGTTTCGAGCCCGCCATCGTAAAAATGTTTCGGAATTCCTCAACTACCCCCGTATCCGCCCAATGGGGACAGGGCTTGAACTGTTCGGGCTGCGCAAGGACGGTGCGGAATTCCCCGTCGACATCAGCTTGAGTTTCTTTACGGCTGGAGGTGAAATGGCGGCCATGGCGGCCATACGGGATGTAACGGAGCGAAAAAAAACTGAACGCGATCTCGACTTGAATTACCGGATACAAAAAGCCATCAGCACGGTCCTAAAATTTTCTCTTGAACCTGCTCCGCTCGAGGAACAGCTAAGCAAGGTGCTCGACCTGATCGTAAGCCTCCCAAGTTTTGGAACTCATGCGCGGGGCAGCATTTACCTCGTCGAGGGCGAGGAGCGCACTCTTGTCCTTAGGGCCATGCATGGTTTTTCTGTCTCCCAGGCGGCGTCCTGCCACTACCTGCCGCTGAGAGAGGGCCTTGACAACGCGCGTGCGTCGGCCTGCCAGATCATATCCCCCAATTGTCTTGATGAGGTCGACGAAATCCAGTATGCGACGGCGGGAAGCTCAGCACAGTATTGCGCTCCAATCGTCTTCGGAATGAGGGCTGTCGGTTTGATCAATGTGGCTGTAAGTGAGGGACACGAACGCATTCCCGAGGAGGAGGAGTTTCTTGCCGCAATCGCGAATTCGCTTGCAAGCCTCATTGAGCGTCATCAAACCGAGACGGATAAGAACCAACTCCGGGAACAGCTTGCTGAAACAGAAAAGCTCGCGGCCCTCGGGAGGATCACCGCCAATGTTTCACATACAATCAAAAATCCCTTGACTGCGATCGGCGGGTTCGCAAACAGGTTGATGGACAAGCTGCCTGAAGGGACTAAAGAGAAAAAATACGCGGGTTTGATTTTTACGGAAGCAGTAAGGCTGGAGAATGTATTGCAGAATGTTCTCCTGTTCTCGCGGCATGACGCAGACCGGCAGGAAGATTGCAGCATACCGGAAATAGTTGAAAAAGCGCTGACGTTGTATGAGGAAATCTGCAGAGAAAAGTTAATCGCCATCAAGAGGGACTTTAAAAACGTTCCCATGGTAACCGGAAATAAGGAGCAGCTGTTCCAAGCGATAGAAAACCTTCTGTCCAACGCCATCGATGCAATGGTGCGGGGCGGCTCGCTTACGGTCGGCACGGACGTTGAAAAAAAGGGAGAAAGTTCCTTCGTTCGCCTAACAATAAGGGATACCGGCTATGGTATAGAGGCCGAGAACATTAATAGGATCTTTGAGCCCTTTTTTACGACGAAACTGCTATTGAAAGGCACAGGGTTGGGCCTTTCCATCACGAAGAAGGTCGTGGATGACCACGGCGGCTTCATCCGGATAGACAGCAGGGTGGGAATCGGTACGACATTCGACGTTCTCTTTCCGATTAAACGGACATGATGCTCAGTTGGCAAGCAAAAAAAAATTTAAATCCTGTTTCGGCTATTCTTTAAAACATTCCTCCAGCGGAAACGGCAGGCACGTGAACAGCGATCACCCCCATGAAGTGACATCAATGTCGTGGCGCGGCCTCCCTTTTCTTGGGAATCTTGCTCATGGCTCGCTCGGACAGGGCAGCGATGGTGAGCGCGGGATTAACGCCCGGATTAGCTGAGATCATGGAGCCGTCGCACACATACATGTTCTCATACCCGAAAACCCGGTTGTCCCTGTCGATCACGCCTTCATCGCCATTTCTCCCCATCACACAGCCGCCGAGGATGTGCGCGGTGGTGGGTATGCCGAACAGTGTCTCCGTTAGCAGCACCATAGGTTTTCCCTTTACAATTTTTGCGTATCGCGCGGCCAGCGTCCCGGCCTCCGGGACGAAGGCCGTCGGACTTTTCCCTGTCTCAGGAGAAGACTTCATGCCGAACCAGCCTCGTGAGAAGCGGAGGGTGCTGTTGAGGGTTTGCATGAACAGCAGGATCTGCGTTCTCTTAGCCCAGTCCCCGACGAAATAGACTCTCACGTTCCTGACCGGGTGCAGGACAAGGTCTCCCACGACTTTTAACAGCCTGACAAGCATATTGTTTCCCTGGGAAAGAGGAAACGCAAAGAGGCGCCAGAAGCCCGATCCTGCGGGGTAGCGCACTGGCTCCACATGGCTGTGTTCGTCGGAGTGAAGGATAGAGCTGATCGCGATGCCGTCGGAAAATACCGTTCCCTTGTCCAGCGATGTTATTCCTATCAGACTTTCCGAATTGGTGCGTATGCGCGACCCGACCTTTTGGGAAAGGTTCGGCAGGGAGGACAGTTTGAGTTTAAGGAGCAGTGGAATGGTACCCAGCACGCCCCCGCTGAGCACGACGCCGCTACAAGTATACTCCCCCTTTTTCCCGAAAAATGAGGTGGAGGTCCGCCACTTCACCCGATAGCCTTCTGATCCATCTGGCTTTCCCAGGGGATGGATATCGAAGACCTCGGCCTCGGCATGAATGACGGCCCCCCGCTGTTCCGCAAGGTAGAGGTAGTTCTTGTCCAGGGTGTTTTTCGCGTTGTACCGGCAACCGACCATGCACCCTCCGCAGAAGGTGCATCCACTGCGGTTCGGTCCCTTCCCGTTGAAGTACGGATCAGGCACGGTCTTTTCAGGCTCTCCAAAAAAAACAGCCACCTTTGTCGGCTCAAAGCGTTCTGATTTGCCGATCTGCTCAGCAAGGGTTTTGAGCGCTTTGTCTCCAGTTTCGAACCGTGGAGAAGGAACCCTGCCGAGCATGGCAGATGCGAGAGCGTAGAACTCCTTCAGTTCTTGCTCCCAGTCGGCGAGAGATGCCCAGGTTGCAGCCCGAAAAAAACTCTGCTTGGGCACGGGCAGTGTGTTGGCATAGACAAGCGAACCGCCTCCGACACCCACGCCTGACAGAATCGTGACATGACGAAACCATGTCAGCTTGAAAAAGCCGAAGAACCTTAGCCCCGGCAGCCAGAGCCATCGCTTCAGGTTCCAGTTCGTTAGGGGAAAATCACTTGCTCCGAGCCGCTTCCCCTTTTCGAGCACGAGCACCTTGTACCCTTTTTCAGCAAGTCTAAGCGCAGACACGGATCCGCCAAATCCCGATCCGATGATAATATAGTTGTATTGACGATTAAGTGGCAATTGTAATCACCCCGGCTGCTGTTGCTTCGCCAACAATATTCGTATTCGCTCATTTCCCGCAGCACTTTTTGAACTTCTTCCCACTACCGCAAGGGCATGGATCGTTCCTGCCGGATTTGGGTGCTGACCGTACAATCTGCCTAGGTGGCAGCACTTTTCCCGTAGTAAAATACCACCGGCCATCTTCTTTCTGAAAAGTGGATAATTCGTGGTACTCCTGTCTGACGCCGTTCTCCGTAAAAGACACGGAAAATTCCACTTCACCTGTCTGGTCCTCAGGCCCGCCAGCAGTTGTTTTCAGTATCTCGATTCCATGCCATTGGGCGCGTTCCGCCCAGCCCCGGCTGCTTTTCTCATCATAATCCGCCCGATGATCAGGATGGAGGGAGGAAAGGAGGTAGTCCAATTCCTTTTTAACATAAGCGCTGTACCGGGAACGCATGAGCTGCTCCGCCGTAGCTGCCGGTTGTACGCCGGAAATCCGGGGAGCGCAGCATTCTGCATAGGGCGACTCAGAACCGCAGGGACATATATCCATGGGGAACTCCTTTAAAATAATCGTGATGAGCACAAAGACTACAATAAGCCAAAATGAATTGCAAGAACATCGTGGACAATTATTAGTAGCGGGTTCGTTGCCGGAGGAATTGGGAAACTACGGCTTTCCTGCCAATGATAAAAAAGGCTCCTCGGCAACGTCAGGAACGGCGTTGCGGCAACGCCCTAGGTTTCGTGATCACAAGGGGCACCTGTATCTCGCCGGATTTCTTGAAGACGAGGGTGAGGGTAAAATGGTATCCCTGGTTTACATCAGCAGGTATGCCCACCAGCATGACATGAGAGCCCCCGCTTGCAAGATCAAGGTTCCCCTTCGCCGGCACCGGTAACGCCTTGGACAAGACCATCACGGAGCCTCTCATTTCATGGATGTCGGCCAGAGTGCCGGGGATGCTGGTTCTGGCTCCTATGAGCGTGTCCTTTCCGCCGTCATTCTGTATGGTAAGAAAAACCGATGCCTCATCGCGCATCGCCTCGGAGAGCTCAACACGCGCATTTTCAATGCGAAGTCTGGGTGGCTCGTTGTTGCATCCCGTGAAGAGTGCCGTGCCGAATATAATCGCGATCAGATACAATGTGACAAGACGTCTGTGTTTGTCCCTACGCATATCCAATCCTCCCTAAAAATCCCTATCATTAAACTATCATCACCGAGCGCAGAGCACAGCCCGAGTTCGGGAGCAACTGATTCTTCTTCTGTCATTCACCTGATTGCTGTCCTCAAACGATTCATCTTCGAATTCTGCACCGCAGGTTTAGAAACATTTGCCACGGAGTTTACGGCACTCATAGCTCGATCAAAAATGGCTTGTTAAAAAAAATGATCTACTATTAACCTTGATTTCCTCTGCAATCTGCGGCCTCTGTGCAATAAGCTTTTCAGTTCCGGTTTATCTGAATCAAGCTTCAACCTTTTGACCGATGAAGTGGTCCTCCTTGTCCTTGAACAGCACGTTGAATGTTGTAAGCGAACCGTAAATCCTTGTGATGAACTGCTGCATTTCCACCTTTTCTCTGTCTGTAAGTACCTTGTGCGCGTTGATCTGCTGTTCCAGTACCCGCAAGCGGTCGCGGATCATCACAACCTTATGGAAAAAGTTTTCGATAGGCATACTCTTCAACGCGAGTTTGGGATCGCCCGGTTTAAGAATGATTTCTCCGTCTATCCATCGGCGGCCCAGTTCGATCTTCGGCAGATCTTCCCGGCTAACCTCGAAAGCAGCGAGTTTCATCATTTCATACGCCGCTGTCTCAGTATCCGTCAGGAGATCGAGCTCTTCAGATGTTGCTGCGACCCTTCGGTCCGTTCGGGGAAAATAAACCGTGCACTGCTGAACTCCTCCGATGCCGGAAGCTTCCTCGACCCGGCCAATGCCGTGTTTCTCGTGACGCACCAGATCTCCCTGAATCAGATTTCCCATACGAGTCCTCCCGGTCCCGCTGACGGGCCGAATAAAAATCATTCCCTGCTCACCTGCTGACGACTTCGCATTCCAGGGACTAAAGTAACCAGGAAAAAGCCGTCAGAACTTCTTCCAAAAGCCTACAACAAATAACCGGGATTTGCAAGAATTTTGGCTTCTTCCCCTTTAAAAAGCCCTCGCATTTCAATTTCTTTCGGTTATAATAACCCCATGATTATCCGGGATATCCTGAAACAAAATCCACTTGTACTCGCGCCCATGGCCGGGATCACCGATTTCCCCTTTCGCATGATCTGCAGGGAGCTTGGCGCGGGTCTGGTGTTCTCCGAGATGGTCAGCGTGGAAGCGCTGATCCGCGAGCACAAGCGCACCCATAGCATGCTTCGTACGGACCCGGCAGAACGGCCGGTTGTTTTCCAGATCTTCGGGTCGAAACCCGCATCCATGGCCGAGGCGGCGCACATCGTATCGCAGATGGAAGTGGACTTCATCGACATCAACATGGGCTGTCCTGTGCCGAAAATATTGAAATCTGGTGCCGGTTCGGCCCTTCTTCGCGACATCGGGCTGGCAAAGGAAGTCATGGCCGCCGTCGTCAACGCGTCGAAGGTGCCGGTCACAGTAAAAATCCGCCTCGGTTGGGACGCGAAAAGCATCGTGGCGGTCGATCTAGCCCTTGCTGCAGAATCCACCGGCATCGCCGCAGTGAGCGTCCATGGCCGCACCAAGGCGCAGGCGTTTTCAGGTCACGCGGACTGGAGCATGATCAAAACGGTGAAGGAATCGGTCGGAATACCAGTGATCGGGAACGGTGATGTCCGTTCAGCACCTGATGCGAGGAGAATGCTGAACGAAACGGGCTGCGACGGCGTCATGATCGGCCGGGCAATCCAGGGCAACCCATGGATTTTTCGCGAGGCGAAACAGTTCCTTGAAACAGGTGTTGTCCCTCCTCCTCCGTCCCCCGAAGAACGAAAGGCGGTCATGCTCAGGCATCTGGCTGAGATGGTCAGACTCATCGGTAAAAACAGGGGAGTGTGCGAGATGCGGAAACACCTTTGCTGGTATACAAAAGGCCTGCAAGGCGGGGCGGAGTTCAGGACAATGATTAATCATCTGACAGGCACGGAAGAGGTGAAGCAGGCAATCGGCGATTACGTTGCGTCTCTGTCCTGCGCGCCGGCATCTCTTCCATCCTGACCCGAATTAAACCCGAACGAACAGGCGTCTCATCAACGCCGGCTGACCTCTCCTGAGTGCCGTCAGCTTTCACGAGATGTCTTTATTCCCGTTCCTTCCCGCTCTGGGGGCGCACGCATGACAACGAAGAAGACGCAAACAGAAAGCAACGGACCTGAACACATCATCGCTGAAGCGAGGAGAACGCGGCAGCTGCGCGAACAAGCCTATCGCGAACAGACACTCAAGATGTACCCCCATATCTGCGCGCGATGCGGCCGCGAATTCGAAGGCAGGAAGCTGCGCGAACTCACCGTCCACCACAAGGACCACAACCACGACAATAATCCCCCTGACGGCAGCAACTGGGAGCTGCTGTGCCTTTACTGTCACGATAATGAGCATCAGAAATATCTTGAAGAGGAAGCCCGCGGCGCGTCCGTGGCAAGCGACAACAGGGATAAGCATGCCACGCATAAGCCCTTCGCCGCCCTCGAAGCTCTGCTGAAAAACAAAAAAGAGTAAGCCCGGATTTTGTCCTGCGAGAAAAAACCATGCGCCTGGGAAAAAAAGGAGCTCCCTTCAGGGTCTTCGACAGCCATTTCCATATCATCGACCATCGATTTCCCCTTGTCCCCAACGGCGGTTTCACACCCGAAGAATTCACCTGCGAGGATTATCTCGAACGCACCAACAATTTGCCCCTGTCCGGCGGAGCGGTTGTCTCCGGCTCCTTTCAAGCTTTCGATCAAACCTATCTGATCGATGCCCTTCACAGGCTCGGCCCGCGCTTCGTCGGCGTTACTCAATTGCCGGTCTCGGTCTCCGATGAAGAGATTATTAAACTGGATGGCTTAGGCGTTCGCGCTGTCCGCTTCAATATCAAACGTGGCGGTTCGGAGAGTATAAATCATCTCGAAAAAATGGCCCTCCGTGTTTTTGCCCTTGCTCGGTGGCATGTTGAGCTCTATATCGATTCCAAAGATTTGCCCAATCTCCGTGACACGCTTCTCAAACTTCCCACGGTGGCCATCGACCATCTCGGCCTGTCCAAAACAGGCTTATCTTCCCTTCTTTCGCTGGTAGAACAGGGCGTCCGAGTCAAGGCAACGGGCTTCGGCCGTGTGGACTTTGACGTAAAGGATGCGTTGCGAGCCATCAGCGCCGCCAACCCCGATGCTCTGATGTTCGGCACCGATCTCCCCTCAAGCCGCGCACCACGTCCTTACCGGGATGAGGACCTGAACCTTGTTCTTGACGTGCTGGGAGGGAAAATGGGAGGAAAGGTCCTCCATGAAAACGCCGTGGCTTTTTACCGGCCCAAGGAACGCTTGGATTGATACCCGGCTTGCTATGACCACTAAATTCTGATAAAGTCGACGAAACGATCAAGCTGTTGCTCTTCAAACTTTCCTGGCCTATGTGCCCAGCGCTTGGAGGCCCCCCTGTGACACGGAAACCCGCTGTTCATATGCGCACTATTTTCAGCGTGCCTGTCATCGTCGCAGCGCTCGGCTACTTCGTCGACATCTACGATCTAGTGCTGTTCAGCATCGTCCGGGTGCCGAGCCTCAAAGCGCTCGGGTTCAGCGGCCAAGGCCTGATCGACAACGGCGTGTTCCTGCTAAATATGCAGATGGCGGGCATGCTGATCGGCGGGATTCTCTGGGGCGTGCTGGGCGACCGGCGGGGCCGCCTGAAGATCATGTTCGGCTCGATCTTCCTGTACTCAATCGCCAACATGGCAAACGGGATGGCCTCGTCTTTCCCGGTCTATGCGGCCCTGCGCTTCATCGCAGGCGTCGGGCTGGCAGGTGAACTGGGAGTGGGCATCACCCTCGTGTCGGAAATCCTGCACACCAGCATCCGGGGGTACGGGACCATGCTTGTCGCTTCCGTGGGCGTCTCGGGCGCAATTCTCGCGAACATCGTTGCCAATGCTTTTGACTGGCGGTACGCCTTCATCATCGGCGGCGGGCTCGGCCTTCTGCTGCTCATCGCGCGGATCAGTGTGGCCGAGTCGGGCATGTTTCAATCCATGGAGGAGAAGGACAATGTCCGTAGAGGGGACCTGCTGGCCCTCTTCACCGACTGGCGGCGCTTCTTCCGTTATCTCAACTCAATCCTGATCGGCGTCCCCATCTGGTTCATCGTTGGCATCCTGATCACCTTTTCGCCGGAATTCGCTAAGGCGCTCGGAACGACCGGCCCCGTTTCCGCAGGGAACGCGGTCATGTTCTGTTACCTGGGGCTGGTTTTCGGAGATCTTTCCAGCGGTCTTCTGAGTCAGGCGCTCAAAAGCAGAAAAAAAGTGGTGCTCCTTTTTATGCTTCTGAGCATTGCCGCCATCGCTCTCTATTTCCTGCAGGGAAACTCGACTCCAGACTTTTTCTATGGCGTGTGTCTCGTGCTCGGATTCAGCAGCGGCTACTGGGCAATCTTCGTGACCATTGCCGCCGAGCAGTTCGGCACCAACCTCCGCGCAACCGTCGCCACAACCGTCCCCAACTTCGTGCGTGGAATGGTGGTCCCCATCACCATCCTGTTCCAGTTCTTCAGAAAATTATTTGGACTTGAGCTCGGAGCGCTCGCCGTCGGAGCCCTCTGCGTCATCGCCGCATTCTTCGCCCTGGTTTCCCTGGAAGAGACCTTCCATAAGGACCTGGATTACTACGAGGAGTTCCCGTGATAGGCGGTGCTCTGGCAGGACCGATCCTCCGCCGTTGCTCCTGAAACGAATCCCCCAAAAAACTAATTAAGCTATATTGCTAGAGTTAGTAAAGCGACTTTGTTCCCGGCAAGAAGCGGAGCGGTTTCCCTGTTCAACGAGATGTTCGATTACATCCTTTATGGGGTGCACATTCCGCCGCCTATCTGCGGGTCAAGGAGGGATGACACCATCATGCCTATCAATGTTAATATGAAACACACGTTTAAAATCCGCGGGAAGGAGCATAAAGCCATAGAGGAGATGCCGCAGGATGTCCGGGATATTTTCGAAAATGCCATTGCGTCGTGGAAAAACGACGGCCATGGGATGCCAGCTACAACAACACGGACACAGGTCGTGTTCAACGGCATTGAATATGAGGATGTCGTTTCCATGCCGTGAATGTCCATGCTTTCTACGAACGCGTGATGAACGCAGCTGGATTCCTCACCCGGCTATTTTGACGGAAGGCGAGACCAATGCGACTGCTCATCAATGGAAACCGGGCTCCGAGCCTTCCCTTTCGTCACGTTCTGTGGTCGTCGGCATGCTTCTGGTCGCGCTAATAATTCTCCTTTACTGTTTTTTGAACAGCGGTCGTTAAAATGCAGATGCTGTCATAGATCATCATCCGGGGTAATTGTGAATGAATGCTTTTCCTTAATGATGCCATGCGAGGAGACTGCTCATGTCCACCTGATCAAGCGCTGCTTTTATCGTGAGGTCAAACCCTTTTTCTTGACCGGCTTGCTTAAGCATTCAAACACACCCAATTCATCCTCTATCTATCGAGTATTATACCCGGTAAGCATGAGAGCAGGGACTATCGGCAATGTCTGCCTGAGCGCCCTAATAAATTCCACTTCATTCATTACCGGCATTTGGTAATCCGTAATCACGAGATCAACGTCTGCCCCTGACCTGATAAGCGCGAGGGCGGATTGTGCGTCGCATTTCGAAATTACTTCGTGCCCGAAGTCTTGCAACATCACTTCATGGACCGATAAAACGAGTGGATCGTCATCGACTAGCAGCACCGTAGCCATATCATTCCTCCTTTACCACCGTATAACAAGCAATTTCGGTGCCCTTCAATCAATCACTGTCGTTCTGACAGAAAAATGCTTTCTTTACCAAGTTTTTTTAAAGGAGTTCGACAGATGAAACTTTTTATTGAACAGCAGGAGATGAGCCAAGCATTGTTAATTTTGTTGCCTTTATCCACATATTGTGGTGAAAACACCATATTTTGGTATTAAGATTATATAGTTCGCATACCCGACGACTTCATCTGCATAATTATTGGGGTTTGAACGAAAGAGACGGAAGCGGAAAAAAATCGGCAAGCATTGATCTATCCTCCGGCTATGGGAGGAAATATTCCGATGCGGTCCAGATCGGAGATTATGAAATCCTTTTTTTCGACGACGCCGTTCACCACAGTGACGAGCGACCTCTCTCCTAGCTGTAATAATTCATGCAGCCCCTTGACCGTAATGCCCCCTGGCGCATCAACGCAAAACTCGTGCTGCCCGAAACAGGGCAGGTCTTTGTTCTTGCACGTGAGCCCCGCGAACAGTCTGACCTCAAGCTTCACAAAAACTCCTTTCACTCTGATTCCAATGACGCTGCGGGGCGAATAACAAAGGAGAGACGGTCCCCGTCTCTCCTTTGCATGGACAACTTTGTTGTCGAGCTACTACCAGTTGAACACCTTGTCCAGGTCTTCGTCTTTCACCTGGAATGTGACGTTGTGCGGCGCAATGGACTCGAGGGACATGTAGCGCGGTAGCCGGTCTTGCTGGGCCGTAAAGCCCGCACGTTTGTTGAAATCGCGCTCCATGGTCAGTACCTTCTTCCCCAGCTCGACCACGCTGTCCCCGGTGAGGTTCAGGCCGTAGGTCCCGTTCATGAGGTCAAGGAGAGCTTGAAACGTTTCAGGCTGATCAAGGATCGCGAATGCGATGAAGAGGCACATACCGAGTGAATCGATGGACGCCGTGGCGATCTGGAGGTTCCGCGAAAGCTCGACTTGTCCCTCAGGTTTGAGTGCGTTCACGTCACCGCCGACTTTCAGCACGTTTTGCGCTACTGCGTAACCTGCCGTGTGGTCGGCGCCCATGGGGCTTGTGGCATAGGTAACACCCACGCCCTGCACCGCCCGCGGGTCATAAGCCGGCATGGCCTGTCCCTTCACGACCGGAACGCGCTCCACGCCGAAAACCTTACCCGTGACCGCGGCGCCACTGCCCAGGATGCGACCGAGGTCTGTACCCTTGCCTACTTCGTTTACCAGTCTGATAGCTGCCTGAGCATCACCGAATTTTGCCAGACCCGCTTCCATGGCAACGCCGATAGTGGCTCCCATTTCAATAGTATCAATGCCGAAGTTGTCGTCCATGAAGTCCAGCCTGGCGATGGAATCGATGTCATCGATGCCACAGTTGCCGCCATGGGCCCACACCGTCTCGTACTCGGGCTGCTTGGTGAGGTAGTGGCCGTCCTTGTCGTGGTACACGCCGGAGCACTGTATCACGCAACCCCGGTGGCAGGCATGGGTGGCCAGGCCGCCGCGTTTGATCTCGAGCGCGGCCACGGTCTCGCCGCTGATCTTGGAAGCGCCGTCAAAACGGCCCTGTTTGAAATTGTACGTGGGATACCCGCCCACCTCGTTCAGGATGTTCGTTAGGATGTTCGTGCCGTAGGCAGGGAGACCCTGGCCCGTCACCGGGTGCTTGCGCAGACCCTCCACGAACTTTTTGTTCGCCTCCCGGAATTTTTCGGGGTCCTTGGGAGTGCGCGGCTTCATGCCCGTGTCGTCGAGCACGATGACCTTGATATGCTTGGCACCCATCACGGCTCCTGTGCCCCCCCTGCCGGCATGGCGCGTGGGCCTGAGTTCCATGTCTGTAAAAGCGACGGTAGCGATGCTCATCTTCATCTCACCGGCAGGGCCGATGGAGATGCAGGATATTTTGTCGCCGTATTCTTTTTTCATTTTGTCGACGAGGTCATAGTTGGTTAGCATTCTGAGGCTGTTGTCGGGCTTGATCGTTACACCATCCTTATTGATGAAGACCTTATAAAGCGTGTCATCCAGGGGCTTTCCTTCGAGCACAATGGCCGCGTACCCGAGCCTTGCAAGCACCTGGGACGGCTGTCCGCCCGAGTTCGCCTCCTTGATGCCGCCTGTGAGTGGGCTCTTGCAGCCTACCGAGATTCTGCTGGACATGGCCGCGCCAGTCCCACTCAGCAGCCCAGGTGCGATCACGAGTTTGTTCTCCGCCCCCAAGGGATGACAGAGCGGTGGCACTTCCCTGGAAACAATGGCCGACGTCAGGCCTCTTCCGCCGAGACCCGCGTAATCGCCGAGTGGCGTTTCCTTAAATTTCGGACCGCCTTTTTCTCCCACGTCGATTCTCAGTATTTTGTCCATAAGCTCCTCCCTTAAATAACGATTTGCGAATTTTGCTAAATAAATATGGCTATGAGCATAACGAATAGGTGCGATGATTTTTATGTATAGGAATTATGATAGCACGAGAATACAGATTGTCAATAGAATGTTTCTCATACATTGGGCATACAACGGCACTTCGCTATGGGGAAAAGAGATCAAGGAAGGATCGGGAAAAATCCGGACCCTATTTTTCGTCGGCATGGCCGGCATATGCTTCACCGCAGGCAGTTAAAAACGCCCATGCACCAGAGGCAGGCGCCGCAGGGCTCGGTGTTCACGTAGCAGTCTTGTTGAAAATCACCTCCCTGGACATAGTCGCAGAGGGCGAAGCCGCAATTAAAGCAGTAAGGATAATCGTAGCCGAGAACGTTTTCCCGGAATGCACGGTAGGCCCGAGAGTTCCATATCTCGAGAAGACCCCGCTCTTTCAAGCTGCCGAAGACCTTGGGCTTCACGAATTTTTCATGGCCGTCTATGAAACAGCGGTAGCCATGCCACAGAAAATAACAGGGGTGAATGTTTCCGTCCCAAGAAACGAAGGTCCCGCCCTCTTCGACGAATTCGCAGATACGTATGCTTCGCGGTATTGCCTCGGGCAGCCGAAGGTCGATACCGTGCAGGGCTGCAACGACACGGGCTTCCTCGAAAACCAGCGCTACTTCCTGTGCCCTGGCATCACCCATCTTGAATAGCTTGTCGAGATGCAGGAATATTCCCTGGGAAACAGCCTCGGTCTTCATCGCCTCTACCCGGTTGCAAATATTCGATTCCTCCGCGGTTTTTCCGTATTTGAGGAAGAGTTCGGGATAGCGATAAAAGTCAGCACCTTCCATCGCAGCCTTTTCCTTCCAACGGCGGAATAGGGCCACAGCGCTGTCCGTATTCGCATCAAACATCGTGTGAGAAACCAAGCTTTCGTGATAGGGAAGAAGATGGCTTACGATGGCAAAGGTAGCGCCACGGCGCGCAGCCCAGTGCAGGACGCTGGGTAGGTCCCGCAGGTTGTCGCGCATGACCACGAACTCGATGCCTATTTGCAGTGATGAATGAGAAGAGTTCTTTTTAGCGGATAGCAGATCGGAGAAAGCCCCTTCGATGTGTTCGAGCTCTCCACCCGTTCTGAGGAGGCGATAGATATCGGGATTGATGGTATCCATGGAGATACAAATCTTATCAAGCCCTGACGCCACGAGGGATCGGGCACGATGATGGTCGATGAGCAGCCCGTTGGACTGAAAGCCGACCCAGCCTGTTGCCGGCATATCCTGTTTCGCGGTTTTGATGAATGATTCCAGTCCTGGATGCAGGAGCGGTTCGCCGATGCCGTTCAGGATCAGGACCTCAAGGTGAGGAAGTGCTGGTTTTATCCGTTCAAAAATTTCGGGAGCAAGAAGCCCCTCAGCAGAGTCACGGTCCCAGGTTTGCTTGACGCACATGGGGCAGGCGAGATTGCACCGTGTCGCGGTCTCGACATACAACTTGACCGGAAAACGGCGCATTGGCGGCGGGTCTGTCCGATGTCTCTGGGGGTGGGGAAAGACGCTCATTTTGATCATGTCATTCAATCAGGTCGCATGTCCAAGTGGCACCAAGGGGCATAATAGACGAGCACATGTCTGTACTGGCAATAAATATACCATTGCAAAATATATAAAACAAATTTTTGTCTCTTAGAGTACATCTAACTTTATCAATTAAAATCGCTCCGTTTCGATCAGCCATGAAGGGGCAACGAAGGGGACATTTGTTTCTGGGTAGAAAAACAATGGACGGTGATAAATACGAGGAGCAGAGTTATATTTCACGGTCAGCCATCTTAAGAAGCATCAGCCCTTCACTGCCGCCAGCTCCTCCCACCGCTTATACGCTTCGGCCAGCTCCTTCTCCACCGCTTCAAGCCTTGCCTTGAATTCTGTAACCTTTGCGCCGCTTTCCCGGTAAAAAGCTGGATCAGTCATTGATGCATGGATCAGCTGCTGCTCTTTTTCGAGTTTCTCGATTCGCTGTGGAAGGATTTCCAGCTCTTTCTCCTCCTTGAAGCTTAGCTTGCGCGGCTTCTCCTTCTGGGGCCGCGGTTGCGTTTTCTGCTCTTCCTGTTTCAGCAGCATGGTGGGGGCCTCTGCTCTGCGCTGGCGCAGCCAATCGTCATAGCCTCCTACATACTCATTCACCCTGCCCTCGCCTTCGAGCGCCAGCGTGCTCGTGACCACGTTGTTCAGGAATTCACGGTCGTGGCTCACGAGCAGGACCGTGCCAGGATAGTCCATCAGAAGCTCTTCGAGCAGGTCGAGGGTCTCGATATCTAGGTCGTTCGTAGGCTCGTCGAGCACGAGAACGTTTGACGGTTTGGTGAAAAGCTTCGCTAGCAGCAGCCGGTTCCGCTCTCCTCCTGACAGAACCTTCACGGGGCTGCGCGCGCGCGCGGGCGCGAATAGAAAATCCCCGAGATAGCCGATCACGTGCCGCCGCTGCCCCCCCACGGTCACATGATCGCTGCCGTTCGCCACGTTATCCTGGACCGTTTTTTCATCATCGAGCTGGGCCCGGTGCTGGTCGAGATAGGCGACTTCGAGATTCGTGCCGAGTTTAACCGTTCCCTCCTGCGGCTTCAGTTCGCCCAGAAGAATTTTGAGCAGCGTGGTCTTGCCCGAGCCGTTCGGCCCGATGATGCCGACCTTGTCGCCGCGAATGATGGTCGTGGAAAAATCGCGGATGACCGGGTGGCCATTGTAGCTGAGACTCACCTTGTTCGCCTCGATCACCAGTTTACCGGTGCGCTCCGCCTCCTGCATCTGCATGCGCGCTGCGCCCGTCACCTCACGCCGTTCGCTCCGGATCTTACGCAGTGCCTTGAGCGCACGCACGCGGCCTTCATTCCTCGTCCTCCGGGCTTTGACCCCTTGCCTGATCCAAACTTCCTCGGCAGCCAGCTTCTTATCGAACTTAGCGTTCTCCACTGTCTCGGCATCGAGCGCCGCCTGTTTGCGATCAAGATAGGTCTGGTAATCGCCAGGCCAGCTCGTGAGGCGGCCCCGGTCGAGATCGACGATCCGTGTGGCGAGCTTCTGGAGCAGAGCCCGGTCGTGAGTCACAAATAAGAGCGTGCCGCCGAATTCAAGCAGAAACTGTTCGAGCCAGGCAATGGCATCGATATCAAGATGGTTCGTGGGTTCGTCCAAGAGAAGAAGGTCCGGTTCGCCTGCCAGCGCCTTCGCGAGCAGTACCCGGCGCTTGAGTCCTCCCGAGAGTTCGGGAAACTGTGCGTTTTCGGGAAGTTGCAGCCGCGAGAGGATGGTTTCGACGCGCTGCTGCGTTCGCCAACCGCCGGACGCCTCGAATTCGTGCTGAATGACCTCCAACCGGGCCATCAGTTTTTCGCTGTGCTCGTGGGCAAGCCTGGCGCCCACCTGGTGATACTCTGCAAGCAGCTTCCCCTGCTCGCCGAAGGCGCTCGACACGACATCGAACACACTGCCGAGCAACGTCTGCGGCAATTCCTGCGTCAGAAGAGTGATGCTCACGCCCTGCTGATACACGATCTTGCCCGCATCGGGTTTCACGTCGCCTGTGATGAGCCGCATGATCGTGGATTTGCCCGTACCGTTCCTGCCAACGAGACAGACGCGTTCGCCGCGGTCGATCGAGAAGTCGATCCCTTCGAGCAGAAGCGGCCCGCCGAAACCGACATTTACCCCTTGTAAACTTACCAATGCCATGTTGCGCCTCGTTGAGACTGTGCCTTTTTTGTCCGCACAATGTACTCTGGGCAGTGCGGAAATGCAACTAAAATCACGCCGCAGCTTGGCTGTCATAGTCAATTCTGAGCCGGGCCTGTCTATCCCCTTATCCCGCAGGGCCTTGCGATTTTTGTATCAGCTTATCGAATCCTGCTATCTTGGTGCGAAGAACTGCTGTTCAGCAGAATGGGAGAAGATGAAGTTTTCAAGGATGTTGCCCGCGAAGCGGTATCGGCTGCGGCCGGCGTCCAGCTCCTCTTCGGCGTAACCGCTATCACACGGGTCATCCAGACCCTGGTCAGGATCACTCCGAGAATCCTGAACCTCGTCGCACTGCCGGGAGTCGGCCTCTCGGATCTCCTGAGCGGCGCGGCCATCAGCACAAGAATGCTCGGCGTCCTGCGGCCCATGAGCATGCATAAGCGCAGGACATGAACGAACGCTGATGCGTTATTTCAAACCGGAGATAACAGAAAGGTGGTCTCTGGTTTTTTGGGATGAAGTTTTTTTTGTGCGGATCTTACAATGGACAGGAAAACGTGTTATAACAACAGCAACTGCTATGACCATACCACGTGAACAACCGAATGGCCGGAAGAAAATCCTTGCTGCCGACGTCGTCAGGCTCTCACACCTTTTTACCCGGGAGCGCGAGCGTCTTCCCGCCGCATACTTGAAGAATCCGGGGCTCAGGGAAGCCTACCGGGCCTATTTCCTCCCTCCGAACATGGCAAAAATACGGCTGCCGCTCGCGGAGCTTGCGCTTCATAGGAAACAAACGCATGTTAAGAATGACTTGAGGGTGCTCGATCTGGGGTCGGGGCCGGGTACGGCGCTGCTCGGGGTCATGGAATTTTTCGCGGCACAGGAAAAGAAACCGGCGCTTCAATGCATTGCTGTAGACCAGGTGGCGGAGAACCTGGCCGTTGCCGGAGAGCTGTTCCATGCGGAGCGCATTTCTCTCGGATTTTCGGCATCTCTTAAAACGGTTCATGCAGGCATCGAGCACGCAAGTCAGCACCTATCCGCTCCCTTTGATCTTATCATCCTGTCGAACGTTTTGAATGAACTCTTCACTCACGAAGGCCGGCGCATCGAAAAGCGGCTGGCCGTGCTCGAGGAAATCGTGATGCCCGTCCTTGCAGAGGACGGTACTTGTATCATCATCGACCCGGCTTTGCGCGACACATCGCGAGACCTCCTGCAGGTAAGGGACGGACTTCTGGAGCGGAGTTTCACAATCTACGCCCCCTGCCTGTGCAACGGCGGCTGCCCGGCCCTGGAGAATTCTCGGGACTGGTGCCACGAAGACCTGCCTTGGAATCCGCCGGCCGAGATTGAAGAGGTGGACAAACTGACGGGTCTGCGCAAGGATTCTCTCAAGTTTTCCTACCTCATCGTGCGAAAAGACGGCCTTTCGCTGGCCGATGACTATGATGAAAAGTGCTTTCGTGTTGTAAGCGAACCTCTGATCACGAAAGGCAAAATTGAGTTTTTCCTGTGCGGCCGGGGGGGCCGACGCTTGTGCACCCGTCTCGACAAGGACGAAACCCCGGCGAACGAACCCTTTCGGAGGCTGCGGCGCGGTTATGTGGCCCGGTTCGATCCCTTGATCGACGGTGGCACGCGGTACAAGGTAGGAAAAGAAACCGGTGTTGCCATCATACACCGGCCGTATTGATTATCCCTCTTCAACAGATGCTTCTTGCATTTTAACCCATCCATGCCGTATATTCCCCTTCATGAGCAGATACCGGCCGCCGCAAAAACCCGGCTCTAAATATATAACACCTGAAGGCAAGAAGCGCATGAGCGACGAATTCGAGTACCTCTGGCATACCAAACGTCCCGAGGTGACGGCCGCGCTCGCAGCGGCGGCCGCGGAAGGTGACCGTTCGGAGAACGCGGAATATATTTACCGCAAAAAACAGCTTCGCGAAATTGATGCGCGGATCCATCACCTCAAAAACCGGCTGGAAAACATCGTCGTTGTCGGTACGCCTCCGAGCGATGAATCTCAGGTTTTCTTCGGGGCCTGGGTAAGGCTCGAGGATGAGGAGGGCGCCATCACCGAGTACCGGATCGTCGGCCCTGACGAGTTCGATCATACGAGGGGGCTCATCAGCATGGACTCGCCCGTTGCCCGGGCGCTCATGAAAAAAACAGAGGGCGACGAGGTCGTGGTAAAACGGCCCAAAGGTGATGCGGTATTTACCATTGTGCGAGTCCAGTACAAGCCCTTTGATCAAAAGTGAGGCCCTGCTGCGGGCTGAAAACACTCCGTCCAGCCTTTTTTCGTTAATAACATTGAAGAGGACCACGAATTACTGTCCATATCTCCCCTGTTTGTCCGCAAACCGGGATGAAAGAAGCAAGGGTGGCCGACAAAGTCGTTCGTCGGGGTGATGTAGTTGAATCTTATAATTCTTTTTCAAGAGGACTTCCAAGAACATAACGGCCGCGTTCGGTTGCAGGGTCGTCGCCTGGATCACGTACTTGAAGTGCACCGTGCCATAGTTGGTGATGAGCTTTCCGTCGGGGTATTGAATGACTGGGTCGGTACGGGAAAAGTTACAGCCCTTAGCCAATCAGTCCTCGAAATGGATGTGAAGCTCGACCGCCTGCCACCTTCGAAACTTCCGCTCACAGTCATCCTGGCCCTGCCGAGGCCAAAGTTTTTGAAAAGAGTGCTCCGTTCGGCATGCTCCATGGGAGTACAACGGATCATACTGCTCAACTCTTTCCGCGTGGAAAAAAGCTACTGGCAGAGTCCCTTCCTTTCGTATGACCGCTTGCGGGAACAGCTCTTACTGGGGCTCGAACAGGCCGGGGACACGGTCCTTCCTGAAGTCCTGCTGAAACCGCTTTTCAAACCCTTTGTCGAGGATGAGCTTCCCGGCATCGCATCCGGTACGGTTTCCCTTGTCGCCCATCCGACTGCCGCCAATTCCTGTCCTCGCGGCATCAATCAGCCAACAACACTAGTAATCGGTCCTGAAGGCGGTTTTATCCCCTATGAAATCGAGAAGCTCGCAGCTTGCGGATTCCAGCCAGTCCGGATCGGCGATAGGATCCTGAGTGTCGAGACCGCGGTGCCGGCGCTGATAGCACGGTTGTTTTGAGGCGCTCATCTGCAAAAATCGGCGGTTATTTGCCCTTTTCAGAATTAACGTGTAAAGTACGGCTATGATAACGATTACCCGGAACCTCTCCATAGATGAAAAAGAAATCCAGCTCCACTTCGTGCGCGCATCTGGCCCCGGTGGCCAAAACGTGAACAAGGTCTCAACGGCTGTGCAGCTGCGCTTCGACGTGGGGAATTCCCCCTCCCTTGCCGGAGACGTGCGCACGCGGCTCATACGACTGGCGGGAAAGCGCATCACCCAGGAGGGAATCCTTATTATTGAGGCGCGGCAGTACCGCACCCAGGAACGGAACCGGGAAGACGCGCTGGGGAGGCTGGTCGATCTGCTCCGCAAAGCCACAGAAAAACCGAAGCCGCGGAAGAAAACCAGGCCGACAAAGGCTGCGAAGGAACGACGAATTGAAAGCAAGAAGCTCCGCGGATCTGTTAAAAAGATGAGAAAAACGGCGCCCAATCTCGATTGAAACTTCAGGGAATATTTTTCAGAGTAGGCCAGGAATTTTAATGGAGCTTTCTCATGGCCCAGCCATGGCAAACCATAGACACGGTTGGTACCGTCGACGGCATCCTCGAACTCCGGCGGCGGGGCGAGCGGGACTTTCTGATCCTTGTCAACAATCGCGTGCTCATGAACAGCAGCGCGAATCGGTCCGAAATTGCGTTGGGCGAGCTCGCAGGGCGGAAGGTTGTATCGCAACAGAGGCCCCGCGTGCTCATCGGCGGACTGGGAATGGGTATTACGCTGAGGGCGACCCTCGACTCGCTGCCTCCTTCAGCGAGGGTCATGGTTGCCGAACTGAACCGGGCCGTGGTTGCATGGTGCAAAGGCCCTCTCGCGGTACTTACAAATAACGCCGTTGACGACAATCGTGTCACCATCACACTGGACGATGTTGCGGATGTCATTGTGCGGGCTTCGCGGTCGAGCGCCGAAAAGTTCAATGCAATAATCATCGATCTTTATGAAGGCCCTCATGCGGGGACCGATGCGATAAACGATCCATTCTATGGAAATCGGGCATTGAAGGCAACGAGGGATGCTCTAGCCCCGGAAGGAATATACGCCGTCTGGGGTGAGGCGCCGGATGCGGCATTCGAGAAACGGCTTGTTGTCGCGGGTTTTGAATTCGATCGTCAGCGACCAGGCAGAGGCGGCTTGCGCCATGTTGTCTATGTAGCACGGAAAAGACATAAATTAATCTCACCGTAGCAAGCGTCAAATAAGAAGAGTTCCCCCTCAGCCCTCTGAACTTAGAACCCTAAATGGTAATCGAACTATCTTGCCGATTTCAGCATCTCGGCAATTCTTGCCGTGCATCGCTTGCCTTCGCATGAACCCGTACCCGCGCCTGTGGCTTTCTTTAATTCCTCGACCGTCTTCAGTCCTGCCTTGATGTGTTTCAGAAAAACGCTCCTGCTAAGCCCCTTGCATTGGCATATTGGCTTCAAGCCATCGATGATTTGCTGCTCTTTCACGGTCATCTCTTTTTTCCAATGGAAAACAGCGCAGCATGGTTTGAAGTAAATATGGGAGGATCGTTCTTCAGAATCGCTGATATTGCAGGATGTCGTTTGAACTCATCCTCCAGGAATTGCCTTACTATTCTCCGGTCGAATCCGCGCGGATGCTTAAAGCCGGTATAGAGTGAAAGGTCCCCTTCATAAAACTCTTCATTCTCATACTCCCCCGCTTCCTGTCCACACAGAGGCATGTTAAAAATCGCCAGATTCAGGAAGGTAACCGCCTGCTGATGGGAGACAACGAACCCAAGGGTCTTCCTTGCCTCCACGATGGTCTCGGCCGGCGTTCCGAATAGAAGATAGACATACGAGGCGATGCCCGCCTTGCTGAGATTGTTCAAAACCCGCGACGCCGTGTCCAGATCGATTCCTTTATGCATCTTGTCAAGCACACCCTGATCGCCTGATTCGAGGCCGAGTTTGAGCATTACGCAGCCTGAACGCTTAAGGGCCATGCAGAAATCTGGCTCCGCCAAGTCCTTGCTGATCCTCGCAAACCCGTACCAGGACGCCGTGGGAGGGGTGTCCGAGAAAGCCTTCATGAGCGCAGGGCTGATGGAATTGTCAAGGAGATGGATCAGTACAGGTTTTATCTTCGACACTAGAGCATTGAGGTCATCGACTGCCCGATTCGCAGGAATGGGGACATACGGATTGTCCTCCGCTGTTTCGGGGCAAAAAGAGCATTTGTTCCAGTAGCAGCCGCTCGATGCGCTATAAGGAAGGATCACCCCCGGCGAAAGATAGTCAGCGAGCGGCAGCGACTCATAGTCGGGCGGATAATGCTCATGCATGTCCGTTATGCCGTGCAATTCGAGCAACGGCCGTTCCCCCGGCCCGGAAATCAGATGGTCGACCAGTTCGGAAAAAGGATTCCTCCAACCCGGCCTCTTCATCCAGGAACTCACCAGCCCCCCTCCCAGCACGGTTTTTACACTGGGAAATTCTTTTTTCAGAAATCCGATCATGCTGAAGGTACACAGCGCCTGGCTCAGGTAATTCAGAGAAAAACCGACGAGTTGTTCTGGGTCTTTTCCCTCTTCATGTTCTTCGGGCTGCCCTCCGCGCCCTCTCCGCCTCTGCGCGAAACGGGTTTTTGCCATAATTTCCGGCAGCCGCCTGCTGAACCAGGGATAGAAGGGATTTTGCTCCGGATACTCCGCTGCTTTCAAGAGGTCCGCGCTCTGCACCGGAGAGAGATTATTATCCTGATAATCCGCCAATCCGATGACGACGCCGCGATCTTTGGCGGACATTTCGAGAACCCGGTTCAGATCTTTCACCGCACGGCTGTATCGGTCAAAAGATCGATAGGTGGGCGGGTTTCGGAGAGCGATAATATTGACAGCAGCGTGTTTCACCGCCCGTTTCGTCCAGGTATCTGAAGCAGGGTACGACTGCCCAAGGAGATAAAGCAGTCCTTCAAGATTAGCATCGATGAGCCCGCAGGAAATTTCGTGAGCAGTGAGAGCGCCGGCAAGTTTAGCAATGCCAGCCGGAGGCTCGCCGGGCTTTGCAAGTGGAGGAAAGATGAGCAGCATGGGACATTATGCCGGAGGGGAAAATGGATAACAAGGGTATTTGCAGGGCATTGATAGTCATCAGACCGCCTTGGTCGGGGGAACAGGCGTTATGACTCGCCTGTATGCTCCCGCCTTCGTCACTTTCACGGTCCCTCTTTACCGGTTCCCGCACCATGCATCAGTTCGTCATTGTCCCCGTGCCGGGATTAGAAATCAATTAAAAATCTCGTTTCTCATTACCTGCGTTTTTCTCTGAGATATCTGCATCCTCAGTGGCAATAATTTCGTCATTTTTGTCTTGTTCGTGTCTTGTTTTTAGCGGTCTTTTTGAGCAGGGCCCATAAGGTCCCAGACGAGGCAGGAACTGACCTGTGCTGCGTCCCGGTTCTTGCGCACATGGAAGATCTTGCTGCCCGCGAACTGGCCTCCAAAATAGGCGGCGATCATGATCGGCAGCGTCGCGAGATGAAAGCCGAGCCCGGAAAGCAGGCGAAGGGCGATCACAAAGGGGACTGGAGCATGGACCGAGAGGAACCAGGGGAACGAAAACTTCCGGACGTTCGCCCGCCAGTAACCGAAGGGAAGGTTTAAGAGGAAAACAAGGGTTGCTACGGATAACAAGTTCAAGGACATGGGAATCTCCTAGTTTAGAGGGTCATGAATTATCAATATGCTATAATACCTCACCTGACCCAGAATTTGAAGAGGAAAATTAACCCTCACCACACACCTTGTACAGACTTCGGGGCCTCATGAAGAATACCCGCTTCCTTTTCTTAGCGCGTCAAGCTCTTTTAGTATCCTGGCACAAACCGCTTCATGGGTAAGCCCGATGCAGACGATCGTCACATCGGCGTGCTTTCGGTAGAGGGCGAGCCTCTCAACGAAAAGATCGGCAACGCTTTGGTCAGGCCGTTTTGCAAGGCCGCGAGTAGCAAAGTCGGAAATCCGCGCTTGCAGCGTCTGAAGATCTACATCCAGGAAAACAACAATCCCGTCTCTCTTGAGATGCTCCATTGCAGCCTGACTGTACACGGCGCTGCCACCGGTGGCGATAACGTGGTTGTTGCAGCCGAGCTTGAGAAGGATGTTTTCTTCTATTCTCCGTAAAGAAAGATAACCGTCACGATCCACAATGTCCTGCAAGCACCGTCCCTGCTGCGTCTGGATGAGGATATCGGTGTCGATGAAGCTGCGCGATGTGAACTTGGCCAAGAGAACGCCGACAGTGCTTTTCCCTGAGCCGGGCATGCCGATTAAAATGATGTTGGATGGGTTGGCTTTCATACGCTCTGGTACAAAAAGAAAAACAGGCTTAGGAGGAGCGACCCATCCTGCATTCCTGTAGGATTCTGCCTTATCCTAGCCCTTGTTGTTCAAGCTGAGGGGCCCGGATCCGAAGTTCGCGATCAGAACGGCGGGGGCGAGCATGGAATGCCTCTTCACAAAATGTATTTGCTGCGTCTGGGCCGCTGCGGGGCTATTGCGGTCCAGAAGTAGTGAATCACAAAGGTTACAGGCACCAGAAGGATCACGATGAGCCAAGCCCCGTATTTTGCTTGACTCCTCCTCGATAAATTATTATTCCAAAGTATATCAGAAAACGGCAGTCCTTTCAGATGTTCGGAGTCCCAAAGAAATGGCGGATAAGGGAAAAAATCAAAAAAACTGGAGGTTCACATAGTCCGGTCAGTCGGGGCCATCCCTGTGTTTTTTGCACTGCCTTTGCGTGACCGTCAGGAGGATGGACTCGAAGCTTAAATAGGGGCCGAAATGAATGCCGAAATGCTTCACTCGGAGATAAATGGGGGGGCGGAAAAAATCCCTCTTATTTCTCTCCTTCTTTTATCGGTGAAAAATGGTTCTCATTTTCTCCCCTCGACAAACAACCTGAAATGCTTTATTATCCCAGCCTGTATCATTTTCACAGAAGGAGCTTATTTATGAAACTCTATTTTAACAGGCAGAATGGGCCCGTGGACGCGGCAATCGATCAGCTGCTGGAACTGTCCGGGGGAATCCGGCGTCCCGAATATGTACGCGACATGATCCTTGCCGCGCTGAAGGCCGGTCAGGAAGACGACGAGAGCGCGGATTTGAAGCTCATGAACACGACACTCAAGGAGATGCGGTTTACGTCTAAAGTTTTTGGTCCTTACCGCGACAAGCGCAAGGTAACCGTGTTCGGATCGGCTCGCACTCGGCCTGAAGAGCCCGTGTACGAAATGGCCAGACTTTTCGGGCAAAAACTCGCTGAAGTCGGCTACATGGTCATCACTGGCGGAGGCCCCGGCATCATGCAGGCCGCGAATGAAGGCGCGGGCCCCGATCATTCCTTCGGCGTGAACATCCGCCTGCCCTTCGAACAGCGACCCAATCCTGTTCTAGAAGGCAATCCTCGCCTCATCACATATAAATATTTTTTTAACCGCAAAGTCGCTTTCCTGAAGGAAGCCGATGCGGTCGCGCTATTTCCCGGCGGGTTCGGCACGCTCGACGAGGCCATGGAAACTCTCACGCTGGTCCAGACCGGCAAGCGTAATCCCATGCCCCTGGTGCTCGTGGACGATCCAGTCTGCCCCTATTGGACCGAGTTCATCAGATTCATGGAGGAATCTCTCCTGGCCCGCAACTATATCAGCAAAACCGATCTGTCTCTTTTTGAGCGCGTCGACTCCGTGGAATCCGCGGTTGCAAGGATCAACCGATTCTACAGCCGGTACCACAGCATGCGGTATGTGAACGGACATCTCGTGTTCCGTCTCACTTCGCAGATCAGCGCGGAGAACATCAAAAAACTGAAAGCAAACTTCCACGATATCCTTGTTCCACACGGCACTATCGCGCCTTCTGCTGCCCTCCTGGAAGAGGTCGAGGATGATGACGTCGTTCATCTCCCCCGTCTCGTGATCGATTTCAACCGTCAGGACTTTGGCAGGCTCAGATACCTGATCGACGCAATCAATGATTTTTAGCGCATACAGGGATACAACAACGAGAAACGAATCCTTCGAACAACCGCGGGGATTCCCGTTTTGCCGGAACGCGGGATCACCCGAAGGTTGACAAACTCGGACCCGGGACTGTAATGAATGCTGTGTCCCTAAAGCAGAAACTAATCACTTCCCTTTTACAATGAACACAGGTCTGTTATTCATACTTAAGTTCTATATCCCTTACGTTACCTGCTTGACATTCCTTTCACCGATGCTAAGCTTCTAGCATACGGTCCGGTGCCGCACTGCCGTTTTCTCCCCTGAATAAAGCAATTATTATTCCGTATCATTCAGACCGCTTTCTGCATTTCCCGAGGAGGTGTTTATGGTCCATCTCGAAATTAACGGCAAAGCATACGACGTTGATGTTGCACCTGATGTGCCGCTTGTCTGGGTCATCCGAGAACGGCTCAAACTCACGGGCACCAAGTTCGGCTGCGGTATCGGCGCCTGCGGCTCCTGCACCGTCCATATAGATGGCAAGGCGGAGCGCTCGTGCCAGACGCCAGCCGGAAGCGCGCAGGGGAAAAAGATTACGACAATCGAAGGCCTCCCCGAAAGCCATCCGGTAAAAAAGGCCTGGATCAGGGAGCAGGTCCCCCAATGCGGCTATTGCCAGCCAGGCCAGATCATGCAAGCTGCCGCGCTGCTGGCTGAAGACCCCCATCCCTCGGAGAATAAGATCATTGAACATATGAATGGCAACCTCTGCCGCTGCGGAACCTATCTAAAAATCAAGAGCGCTATCCGCCTCGCCTCTTCGTCAGGAGGTAATAAATAAATGAAAACTGACCTCTCCCGGAGACAATTTCTGAAAATGACCGGCACCGGCCTTGCCATCGCAGCTGCTACAACCTCGACCGGCTTCCGCCTGCTTTCCGCCGCCGAGCTTGCAAAAGAAGGCATGTCTTTCCACCCCAGTGTATGGCTTGAAGTGCGGCCCAACAACAGCATCATCGTGACTGTGAGCAAATCGGAGATGGGCCAGGGCGTCTATACGTCGCTGCCCATGATCGTGGCTGACGAGCTTGACGCGGACTGGAAAAACGTGCGCATGGAGGTCGCGCCCGCTGACGATGCCTACAAGGATCCAGCCTGGGGCATGCAGTCCACCGGCGGAAGCTCCAGCATCCGCCATATGTATGAGCCGCTCCGCAAAGCGGGCGCCGCTGCGCGCGAGATGCTCATGCTGGCTGCGGCGCGCAAATGGACAGTGCCAGTCAAGGAATGCGCTGTTGATAAAGGCAGGGTAAGGCATATCGCGAGCAACCGGATGCTGACCTATGGCAAACTTGCCGCGGACGCAGCGAGACTGGAAATTCCCCAGAACCCCGTGCTCAAAAAAGAGAGCCAGTTCCGCTACATCGGCAAGGACATTCCGCGCCTCGATATACCCGATAAGGTGAACGGCACGGCACCCTTCGGCATTGACTCCTTTGCGCCCGGTATGCTTTATGCAGCCATTGCCCGGCCACCGTCCTTCGTGGCAGACCTCGTCTCGTATAACAGAGACGCGGCACAGGCCGTACCTGGTGTGCAGGCAATCGTACCAGTCCACAGCGGCATGGCAGTTTGCGCGGACTCCCTTGACGCGGCTTGGCAAGGCCGCGATGCACTGAAACCGAAGTGGGAAAACGGTCGATATCCGAACCTGAGCAATGAGTCGCTCGAAAAGGACTTTACGGCCCTCCTTGATGCAAAAGGTCTCATGGCCCGCAACGACGGTGACGTAGCCCGTGCCCTGGATTCGGCGTCAAATAAGGTCGACGCAGTGTATCAGCTGCCCTATCTCTCTCATGCGACCATGGAGCCCATGAACTGTACTATCTATGTGCGTCCTGACGGCTGCGACATCTGGGCGCCGACACAAAACCAGACCGGTGTGCTCAACTTGGCCGTCAAACTGACGGGCCTCAAGCCCTACCAGATCCATGTCCATACCACGTTCCTAGGTGGTGGGTTCGGCAGACGATTCGAGACCGATTACGTGGAGGAGGCGCTGCTCCTGTCGATGTCAACGGGCAAGCCGGTTAAACTCCTGTGGAAACGGGAAGAGGACATGCAGCACGACTTTTACCGCCCCATGAACCTGTCGAGAATACAGGGCGCTGTTGATGACCAGGGCCGCGCGACTGCATGGTCACACAAAATTGTCTGCCCCTCGATCTTTGCCCGTGTTTTCCCCTCCATGCTTAAGAACGGAATCGACAATGCGGCCGTGGAAGGGCTCGAGAACATGGAATATGAGGTCCCGAATATTGCTGTCGAATATGTGCGGGTCGACACTCCAGTCCCTGTCGGCTTCTGGCGTTCTGTGGGAAGCTCGCACAATGCCTTCACCGTCGAAAGCTTTATCGACGAACTTGCCCATGCGACAGCAAAGGATCCCCTCGAATTCAGACTCGGCTTGCTGAAGAACCACCCGCAGGCGAAACGGGTGCTCGAAACAGCCGCTGAAAAAGCGGGCTGGGGAAAACCTCTTGCGAAAGGCGAGGCGCGGGGAATCGCCTATCATCTGTCCTTCGGAAGCTATGTTGCGGAAGTAGCGGAGGTATCAGTGGACAGGGCGAGCGGCGCCATCAAAGTGCACAAGGTAACCTGCGCCGTTGACTGCGGCTCCGTGGTGAACCCCGCCATCGTGTCGGCGCAGATGATGGGCGGCCTCACCATGGGTTTGAGCGCGGCCCTCAAGGAAAAAATCGAAATCACCAACGGCGGTATCAAATCCCAGAACTTCGGCGACTATGAGCTGTTGCGCATGAACGAGGCGCCCGACGTAGATGTGCACATTGTGAAGAGCAGCGACAAACTCGGCGGCATCGGCGAGCCCGGCGTTCCGCCGATAGCACCGGCAGTGGCAAACGCGGTGTTCCAGGCAACAGGTGCACGGTTGCGGCAATTGCCGATGAAGCCGGACACGGTTCTCGCGGCAATGAAGCTGAAATGATTTTTTTCGGCCGCAGAGGACCGCGGAAGGATAAAATTCTTTTGACGTGATTCCGCCTGCATCGGTGTTTTGCCATCAACCGCTGGCTTGTCCGGAATTATCCAAATTTACGAACGCATCAAGCGTGAGCACTCAATTTTCCTGACGTGAGGTAAACCATGCAAATCTTCGAAGAGGCACTCCGACTCAAACGCCTGGGCCGGACCTCGGCGATCGCCACGATCGTGGAATGCCGGGGATCTTCCCCCCAGAAGCAGGGCGCAAAGATGCTCGTACGCGATGATGGCTCGATCATGGGCACCCTGGGCGGCGGTTGTCTTGAGGCAGATGTGGTTCAGGCCGCAATCATGGCAATGACGGACGGCAAGCCCATGACCCTGCCCTTCGAGCTTACGGAACGGGAGGGCGGACTGGTGTGCGGTGGCACCGTACTGATTTATATCGAACCAATCGTCCTCGAGCCGCATCTTGTCATCCTTGGCGCCGGGCATGTGGGAAAAGCACTATCCAAAGTTGCACGGTTCGCGGGATTCCGGGTGACCGTGATCGATGACCGGGAAGAATTCGCGAACCGGGAAAACATTCCTGACGCGAGTGACCTGTTTATCACAGAGTTCGAGCAGGCGTTCGCCAAGATGCCCTGTGACGAAAATACCTTTGTTGTCATTGCCACGCGCGGCCATAACCACGACCTGGACGCAGTCAAAGCGACGCTCAGGACCGATGCCCACTATGTTGGGCTCCTCGGAAGCAAGCGCAAGAAAACACTGCTCTTTAAGGCACTCTCGGAAACCGGGTTCTCCCCGGAGGACATTGGGAGAGTCATCATCCCGGTGGGCCTCCCAATCGGCTCTGTGTCGCCTGAGGAGATCGCCATAAGCATCATGGCCCAGATCGTCCAGAAGAGGAGAGAGCATGGAATTGCCCGTCTGGGCCGTGCTGCTTGCGGCAGGCTCGTCCCGCAGGATGGGCCGGATAAAACAACTTCTCCAGCTCGGTGATAAGCCCGTCATCAAACATTGCCTTGATGCGCTCTTCGCCGCGGGGATCACCGATATTGTCGTTGTTGTGGGCAAGGAGGAGAACGGGATCACCCCGGCCCTCCAGGGCCTTCCCCTATCCATTGCCATTAACGACAAGCCGCGTAGCGATATGGCTGAATCCGTGCGTGCGGGGCTCAGGCGACTCGGTCCCTCATCAGCAGTCCTCGTCTTTCCTTCCGATCATCCCCTCGTTCTCCCCGAGACGATCAAAGTTATCATCAGCGAACACCGCGCTTCACCGGATTCCATCATCATACCCGCCTTCGACAACAGACGGGGTCACCCGAGCCTCTTTCCCCGGTCAATCATCGAAGAAATATTCTCCGGCATCACGCTTCGGGACATCGCGCGAAAGGATCCCGCCCGGGTTAAAATCGTTCCGGTCCGGGATAACGGGGTCGTCCTTGATATGGACACTCCGGAAGACTATTCCGCGATCCTCAAGAACTACCAATAGCCCTAGCAAGTGCTGTCCCGTCGCCCTCCCCCTGTTTCCTCACCATGAACCTTCAATTCACCGTGCATTTCCCCCGCTAACATAATTTCCCCATTTTTCTCCCTGCTCTCAAGGTAAACGGTTTTTTTTCAATTCATGCAGACTTTCCCAGTCCGTGCATCTATAATCGCACCCCGGCTTATATTCATATATGAAACAGCAGCACAAACGGGAGGCCCCACGAATCCTGCGAAATCCCCCCGTCCCGCCTGGTTCTCAGGAGAGTTGCTCATGGTGAAACTTCAGGCCTGAAAGAGGAGCATTCCCCGTGGGTGAAACATTGCTATGCGGAGTTTACCTGGTTCCCGGGACAGGAGAGTAGAGGATCTGCTGCCAACGGCAGCAGGAAAATTTCTCGACATTCTTTCTCTGACGATGCATTTCTAACCAACTGCGCCTGCTGACGATTATTCCTTCTTGTTGTCCGCTTTCTTTCTCACCAGGAAATACAGCTCGCCCTCGTGCTGGAGATTCCCGGCCGTTAGCTCAGCATCGGGACCCTGACCGCAAAACAAATCCACCCTGCCCCCTCCCTTGATTGCCCCGCCCGTGTCCTGATTCAGCACAAACCGAGTAAAGGGGACCCAGGACTTGATCATGCCGTTCTCGATCACCGGTTTCTGCGACGAGATGATTCCGAGGGCGCCCTTAGGAAAAAGTTTGCTGTCCGTGGCAATCGACCTCCACGGCGTGAGAGCCACACCGATGTTCCCGAGCGAAGGGCCGGTGTCGAGCCGGAAAAATACATAGCTCGGATTCTGATCCAGCACTCCTGTGAGTTGGTCCGGATGGGAACGCAGGTACTCCCGGATCGCCTGCATGGACATTTTCTCCTTCGTCATCGCGCCGGAGTCGATGAGATATTTCCCGATGCTCTTATAGGGCCTGCCGTTCGAACCGTCGTAGAGAACGCTCAGGATAGTGCCATTCCCGAGATCAACTTTTCCCGAGCCCTGGACCTGGAGAACATAGATGTCAACGTTGTCGGAGCACCAGAGAATTTCGAGGCCTTTACCGGCAAGCATCTTTTCCCGGTCGATGTCCTGCCTCGAATAGTAAGGAATAATTTTCTTCCCGTCCAAGCTGCCGAATATCCTGTTGCGGGGAAACCCTTCGCCGAACTGGCTCAGGTCGATCTCGATGATATCATCGGGTTTGCGGTAAAGCGGATAGCGAAAGGTCTCGTCAGCTGCCAGACGACAGGAGAGCGTCGGTTCATAGTATCCCGTGAACAGCATCCTTCCGCCACCGTTGGAGCCGGCTGCGCGATAAAATAGAAACGAGTCCCTGATTTGATCAAATTTTCGGTCAGCGGCAAGGGAATCGTTCTCGATGATCAGGAGAAACTCCTGGAGCGTTGCCGCCATGTCAAGGGCCGTGACTCGGTCCGTTCCCAGGACAAAGGGGGTCTGGGGAGGGAGCTTCGTGTAATAATCCAAGCTCAGGCGCACGGAAGCGGCTAGATCCCGGAAGTCCAAGTCATCCCGCAGTGTGTGAAGCCGGCTGCTCGAAACGGGCGATAGTGCTTCCTCCGGCTTCGTGACGATCAGGGGCGGCCGCATGCAGGCACCAAGACCCAGCAGGAGAAGGCCGGCCAAAATATATTTTTTTATCTTCATGCTGAAAGGAAACCAATCCTACTTTGCACTCTTGTAGCCTTTATAATTGAGGATATCCTTATAGCGCGCCGGATCCGCCTTGTTCTCTTTTTCGAAATTGGCAACTTCTTCCTTGTAGTCCTTTTCCGCCATGTCTTTACCCGGCTTCCCGGAATCATAGACATAATAGATGGCCTCCTGGATCTCCCGCTTTGCATCTTCGCGGGTCATGGGAGAGTAACGGGTGGTTGCGTGCCAGCCAGGGTGGATTCCCTGCTGTAGGAAGTAGATTCTGCCCCTCTCGAAATTGATGCGTGACGTATCCTTGTTGTCCGCCTGGGCGATGAGGTAATGCTTCCCAGGCTTTACATCGGTGACGAAATAAGATTTGTGCTGGGTCTGGCCGATCAGCTTTCCATCGAGATAGTTGTTTATGACATAACCCACCACAGAGGAAGTGGGTCGGATAATCACGAGTACAGCCATCTTCGATTTTGTTGTGAGGGGTGGTTTGGTGTCCTTTGCAATCATGTTCGTCCCGGTAACGCAGGCAGCGAGGAAAAGGGACAATGTCAATGATGCAAAAATTCCGATTCGTTTCATCGACAATACCCCCCTCGGCCTGGTCTCTTCATTGTTCTGAATCCCTTGGTACGAATTATTTTTGTTGTGAAAATTGGTTCATGCATGTACAGTGTATAATATTTTTCACTTTTTGAAAAGAGATACTTCTCGATCCCCAGAGCGCATGTTATGAGCTCTCCTGAATAAAAAACCTTACACGGAACGGGTTGAATGCAATCATTGATGCAACAAATTCACATTCGGAATCTTCAGATCACTCCCCCCCTTCTTCTGGCGCCTATGGCAGGCCTTACCCACAGTGCGCTCCGGCAGATCGTTTTCGGCTTTGGCGGGATCGGCCTTTTATCAACGGAAATGCTCTCGGCAAAAAGGCTGCCAACGGAAAGCCCCCGAGTATCCCCTTTCCTGATCAGGACTGGTTCAGAAAAACCCCTTTCCTATCAGCTCTTGATTTCCACAACGCAGGAGCTGGCCCCTGCCATAGCGGTGCTTCAGGAACTCAAGGCCGATGCAATTGACTTGAACATGGGCTGCCCGGCCCCCGCTGTCGGCAAAATCGGCGCTGGCATCAGGCTGATGGAACAGCCGGAGCATGTCCGTTGCCTGGTGGCTGAGGCAAGGAAACTTACGACGTTGCCTCTTACGGCAAAAATCCGGATCGGCATAGAACTGGACGAGAAGAAATTAAAAACCTTCTGCACCATGCTTGTGGACGAAGGCATCGATATGCTCTCAATTCATGCCCGGCTAAAAAACGAGTCATTTGCCAGAAAGCCGCGATGGGAGTGTATTGCCAAAGTAAAGGAATGGCTCAAGATTCCCATTATCGCCAACGGCGGAATATTCTCTGTCGAGGATGCAGAAAATTGTCTGCGCGTTACCGGCGCCGACGGCCTGATGCTTGGCCGCGGAGCAGCGATCAAACCCTGGCTATTTGCCAAAATCGCCCGTGACCTGTTCGGCTACGAAATTGCGGAACCAACAGTTTCATTGCCCATAGTTTACGGCAACTATATCGATCTCCTAAACGAGCTTTTCCGACCTGAGTACCGGTTGGGCAGGCTTAAGGAATTCACTCATTATTTTGCCCGAAACTATCAATTCGGCCACCATTTGGCATCAAAAGTCCAGACCAGCAATAGTATGGATGAAGCAAGAGAACGGGCAGATGTTTTTTTTGAAAATACCACTAATACCACTGACCTCCAGAGTCCGTCCTGTTGAAGCTCCTTTGCTCACTGGCAAGGGCGAATAGCAGAGTAAAAGTTACAACCCTCTAATGCTCTGCTCCCCGCCCCGAATTCCAGCCTTTTTATCCCAGAAAATTCTCCGAATGCATTGACTCCAAAAGCTTCATGTACGTGATATAGATCATACCTATTAGTTGGCAGGAACAGTATTATTATAGAAGAAGGATGTCATTATGCTCGCCTGCCCGATATGCGACGAACAGCTTCAATTTAAAATACCCGGTGGTTGGCTATGTCAATGTGGCGAGATGATCCCCTTTAGCATGGAAAAGGATGATGACGAGAATTGCGCGAGCTGTCTGGTTATGAACTGTCCGAGAAAAAAATAAGAGACATTTGCCTGGAAACGAAAACCTGCTCGCGATTTTTTGAAATTATTACATGAGATGGCCGCCGAAAACGGGCATGTACAATCCGATGGCAATTAGGGACCATAACCTGCGTCATGGCCAACGCGGGACTTCAATATTAAATTGGCAGGGAAGCAAGGCCATCAAAATTGAACAAGGAGGCATAGTATGGTGTTAAAAGAGCTTGATGTGACGGTTATTACGCCACGAGAGAGGCATCCGCTGATTTTCAAGACCTTCGACGAACTCGAGAAGGGCGCAGCATTCATCATCACCAACGACCATGACCCCAAGCCGCTTTACTACTCATTCTTGCACGAGCGGGAAGGGCTCTTCGAGTGGGAGTATCTTGAGCAGGGCCCGCTAACCTGGAAGGTAAAGATCTCGAAAAAATGAGCCAGGGCAGCATGCGTTGAAACGGCGTCATAAGCCGGTAGGTTTTGCCTGTCTGGTTCACATCCTGGTGTGGGAGCTCCTGCGAAATCCTTACTGGCCGCTTATGGCCGCGCAGGCACTGAAAGAGGAGATCCCCTGGCCGGTGCAGTACGAACGGGCTAGGCGTCGTGGTTGAGCCGATGGAACTTATGGATTCACTGCAGTCGCTCGGCTTTGTAGAGGGCCGGAATAACATGATCAAGTTCATTCAGTATCGAGCCTATGGCTTACGAGATGAAGAACACCTCCGTCCGTAAATCATGACCTGCATGCTCCCTGGCCGCGGGAGTTCTTGATACGCGAACATCCTCACTTCTTCACTTCAAGGGTTTTCTCAGTCTGCACTATGATCTCTGTCGCTGTGGCTTTGTCCTTAAAGAAGAACCCCTCTTTAGCGTTCACCTTGATGCTCGTCACGGTCGGCGTTATCTTCTCGAGATCGATGTATATATCAAGATGGCCTGTGACCGCCGTAACGCTAATTTTACTCTCCTCAGCCTTGCGCTTCGTTTCTTTTATGTCCATCTTTTTAAGTACCTTATTGAGCGCGGCCTCGACATCTGCATCAGGGTTGCAGATGGTCTTGTAGGCGATGTTCGTGAATGTATAGTTTATGCCGACTTCGCAGCCGCTTATCGCGGCGGGGACAGCCAGACCCAACATAACGCAGCTTGAAAGCACCAGAATGAGGCATAAAAGGGTGGATAGTTTAAAGAAACTTTTAGCTAAGTTTGCCATGTTAGCTTTTTATGAATAAAACTTTTCCTCTACTCAAAAGACATTTTATTATAGCAGAAATCCCATGTTGTCAGGGCCATGAGCGATAGATAACGCCCTGAACTGCACCCCTGTGTTTGAACAGTCAGGTTAGAGGAATCAGACAGGCGTTTCCTCTTGACTGATCGTTTGAGAGGCTTCTTAGCCTTTCGGGGTTGAAGTCGCTTCTCATAATTGCCCCAGAATCGATTTTTTCGGGGGAGTCCATCTCCCGCGCACGGCAACGCTTAAGATTGTATTGATAGATCGAGAGATGGCGTATCCAATCGCCTGCCTTGAGTATAGGACCAAAATGACAGCAAGGTACACGAAGGCAGCAACGATTCGGATATAGGTGATATCAGCAACCCAGACCTGATTGACACCTGTCACGTTCACGCCTTTGATCAGGTTCGGGTATACGTTAATCGTGCGGCAGTATAAGAATCCGAAACAGGTAGCGAGCAAGATATTAGACAAGGAGCTTGTAAATTCGCTGATCTATAGTACTAAGTCAGGCAGAGATCGTCTAATCCTTGAGCTACAGGCGCGATGCGGATTAAGAATCGGGTAAGTGCTCAAACTTCGGGCTGCTGATGTTACCGACCGGAAGCTTACGATTAACAAGCCGAAATCTGACAAGGAAAGCGAGATTGCCTTCATGCCGGAGCAAATTGCAAAGAGGCTTACCCAATCAACCACTGCACTTTCTTTAAATACCTCCATGGGGCTATGCGGAAAGTAGTCTTATGTAATGAACAATACCATTACACATCTGATTGTCAATAAAACGATAGCATCAGGAGCAAGTTATTTTTTACGAATATACAAAACTTCGGTTCTGAGATCAGACACCAGCGAAACGGCGTTCTGCCGGCATCGGAATCAATTCGAAAATTACAAAGGCAACCCTTTCCCTCGCTTGTGTTGAGATTCGCTAGCGGATTCAGCTGACTCCGATTTAGGATAGGTTATCGTTGTTCCCCTGACTTTGGCCCAGGGTGTCATCGTGTGGGTCTTTTTCGACATCTTGCTCATTATGTCTATGACCGTGATTTCGCGCACGAGCAGTGCATAAGCAATTAGCGAGCGGTGGCATCGCCAGGGTACCGCTTCCGCGCACATGACCGCCGTGGGTTGTTTTTGCGCCGTTTCAATGAGCGTATTCAAACTTTGTTCAAAATCTTCCGTCTGCATATAGTCAGCGAATCCCCGAAAAGAGGCATTTTCCCAGGCTGTGTTGATTGAGTTTCTCTTTGCATGGCGAAGCCCCCCGAGGCCTGGTAAATGCCCGTAGCCGATAGCGCGCTCCTGTAACGCTGAAGCCAGGGTATCGCTGTTATATTGAGGGTTGTGACGGGATTTCGGTATGGTCCTCACGTCCATCACGAATTCAATACCATGGGCATTCAAGATATCTACAAACTCTTCGATTGAATGCGTGGAATGCCCGATCGTAAAAATCATCACACTGGTTTTTGCATGCTTTTCTGCCATGGGAAACCCCATATGGCTGAAGCTCCGAAAACGAAAGGGGGCTGCCGTTTTCGTCTCAGCGGTTCAGCAGCGTTATCCTGACAGTCAGAGAAAGATGCTGCAGCAAAGGCGGTCGGGGGGCGTATATGCAGACTGATCCGCGTCATGCCTGAAAGCAAAATCCCCTGTCCCCCCGTTAAGACAACCCTTTTTGAGTATCGTTTCAGACGAAGAATGGAACAATTTTCAGCCCCCCCAGGGTACCAAAGCAAATACACGCCACATCAAGAACAGCGAAGTGCATCTGGCTGATAAGGGGTATTTCGCCCTTTGGATCGGACATATTTTCTGGGTAAGAAACGTGGTCTTGGAGAACAGAGGTTTTTATTAAAAATTCTCTTTAAAATAAAATAATTAAATGGTGGAGGCGGTGGCCATCAAATAGTTTGTCCAACTACTTGTAATAACGTAACTTTTTCAATGTGATTTTACTACATACCCCCCAAAATACCCCCAGATTTTTCACTAAGATTCAGAGACTGAACCAAAACCTGACGACATCGTCCCCCGGGAAAATATCAGCAACTCAAAGCCAACGCCATGAACGACATCTCTATTTAATCTCTTGGAGACCGATACCAACCGTGCTTTTAAGAACCTCGAAATGTTTGTCGAGAGTCAATATCTTCACCTTGTACTCTTTTGCAGCAACAGCAAGGTAGCAATCCGAAAGTCCGACCGACTTGCCTTTCCGTTGAAGTGTGTTGGACAACTCTCCAGCAGCTTGCAACAAGTCAACAGACTCTTCGAGAAATTCGAAGACATGCCGGAAGTCTCGTAACACCTCCAGTTCCTTTTCAGACTTCGCGCCCTGAATGAGCTCGGCAAGAATGATCCCCGAGCAGCAGATAAGTTTGCCGTCAATCAGTCCGGAAATGGCCCTGTGCCAGGGCTCTTTTTTCCGAAAGAACTCGATCCATGCCGACGTATCGACCAGTATCTTATCCAAGGCGCTTGTCTCCATGCCTGAGCCGGTCGGCAGACATGGTAAACTCCATGTCCCCTGCCATGGTCTTTATCCGCTCCTGCTTCTTTATCCTGATCTCATCACGGATGGCGGTAATAACCGCGTCGGTCTTGCTCTTCGCCTTGATCTCGGACATGAGCTCGTCAAGGAGAGTGCTAGGCAGTGTTATGGTTGTTCTTGACATATTGCACCTCGCAGTTTATATGCTAACATTTAGCATATAAATTAGCTTTTATCAAGCATATTTTATAGGCGGAGAATTGCGCGGTCCGTATCTTTGAATATTACCTGCTCGACGAAGATATTCCGTCAATTTCAAGCGAGTATAGCCATTGAGTTTGGCCCTATCGGTATGCTGTCCAGGCGCTCAACAGATTGCCAGAACTTCCCGAAGGATAATGAGTGCTAAGATATCGCCTCACGGTTTTAGACAACATTCTCCAACCTATGCCAGTCGGAATGGAGTTCCTTTGGAGATCGTTTCAAAAGTACTGTTGAGACACCATGACCTCAGACGACCAAATATACCTTGGAAAAGTTAACGATACTGAGGCAATCCGGTGGCGATGGATGTGCTTCACGGAAAGTAAAATAGATAGCATGTTTCAGTCCGTACTATTTCCTCTGGCGGAAAAATTCAGCTTGAAGTCTGCACTGATTTAATTCATAATAAAATACGAGCTCCTTCCTGGAGCTGTGGAGTTTCTATTATAAGCAACAATGTAATTTTCAACCTGTAGTCTGCAGTATGTTTACCCATCTTTAACCCATTTGACGCATCCATATGACATACCTAACCAACAATATGTAATCCCAAAATGATAATGATAATCATATAAAGGGCACCTCCGAGCATAGCAGAATCGTAAGATTCTGTTATGCT
>Ga0209415_10000234_pt1 | contig 95370 bp, 74 predicted proteins | sample PeaSoiSIISIP2007_FD_187696 | JGI IMG/M metagenome (GOLD analysis project Ga0209415, IMG submission 187696) | Peat soil microbial communities from Weissenstadt, Germany - SII-SIP-2007 (SPAdes) (version 2) | ecosystem: Environmental > Terrestrial > Soil > Wetlands > Peat | place: Germany... | reverse complement strand
GGCCAATCCGGAGGAATAATCGTTATGTTTCATGCTCTTACTTCACCGGGTCCTTCGCTTAACCGGACAGCAGTGATCCGAGATCCCAAGTCCGAAATCCGAAATTGTGTGAGGCGTGCCACTCCGTGTCCCAGCGTGCGGCGACGGTTTCCCAGTGGCGGAAGCAGCCGACGTGGAACCGCGCCTACGACTCGCCTAACAGCATCGCCCTCGATCACCTCACGCTGGCCCGGGCCGCCTTGTACCGAGCCATTCTAGAGAACTCATCGCTCGCCGCTTGTCACTCGTCAGTGGACTCCAGCATGGATGGCCTCCTCACCGCTGGCCGCAACGACTACCTCCCTCATGGCCTTCTCACCCGCGCCTGGCTCCGCGTTCTTGAAGGTGATGTCGCCGGCGCGCGCGCCGACCTCGACGAAGCCTGGCAAATCGCCGAGCGCGGCTCGATGAAGCTGCACATGGCCGATATCCACCTGCACCGCGCCCGCCTCTTCCGCGACACGTCCGAACTGGCCAAAGCCCGCGCCCTCATCGAGGAGTGCGGCTACTGGCGCCGCAAGGAAGAGTTGGAAGACGCCGAGGCAGCGGCCGGGTCTTGGTAGCTTCGGACTGGGAAGTGCTGAGTGCTGGGTGCTGAGCTCTAAGTGATGAAAAAGTCAGCTCACTGGGACGCCGATCGATCGCAGGATGGCCTTCTCGACTTCAACCATCCGGGCGTTCGATAGCGCGCCACCGAGCGGGCGAGGCAGCAACCGGTCGCGACCCAACGTGGTGATCTGTTCGCACTTCACGACCGACGCGCGGTGCAGGCCGCCCTCGTGCGCGCGCAGCCGCACGTGCGTGGGCGCCTCACGCAACACCCTCGAGATCGGCACCACGATCACGTCGTTGGCCAAACGGTTGCGAACGTCAGGTGACACAACCAGCGCGGGCCGGCGCTTTCCCCCCGGCTCATCCGGCACTCGTACCAGGTAGATGTGCGCACGGCGAGGGTACAGCTCGATGCCGGTCACCGCTTCGGCTCGTCCCAACTCCGACGCACCGCCTCGTCGCCGCTGTCGGCCCATTCGGCGTCCTCGGCCCGCTCGGCGGCGCCCAGCGAGATGTAGTAATCTTCAATCGCCCGGTTGAGCTGAGCCTGCCGCTGCCGGCGAAGCCAACCGGCTAGAGCCTGCTCGAACACCGCGCTGCGGCTCATCGCTCCCGCAACGCGCTGGACCTCGCGCAAGAGATCGGCGTGCACGGTGACCGAAACTTTGGTCTTTCCCCGCATGTCCGACCAATTATCCTACGCCTTGTCTTACCGCAAGACGCCACACGGAGCCTATAGGGGTGCAGGAGCCGAACCTTGCGGCGCACCTGCGGAACGAGTAACAGGACCCCATGGGCATCACGACGGTGCGGGCGAAGGTCAGCAACCCTGCAGCCCGAAAGCGGGTGATCGAGCAGGAATTCATCGTCGATTCGGGGGCGATCTACGCCCTCGCCCCGGCAGCGGTGCTGCGGCGGCTGGGGATCCGCCCCGAGTCGCGGGAGACGTTTACGCTGGCTGACGGCAGTCATGCCACGCGCTCGATCGGCTTCGCCGTCTTCGAAATCAACGGCCGGCGCGGCGCCTCGAAGGTGATTTTCGGAGTGCCGGGCGATGCCAGCCTGTTGGGCGCGGTCACGCTGGAGGAACTGGGCCTGATGCTTGATCCGCTGCGGCGCGAGCTACGACCCCTGCCCATGCAGCTGGTGTGATCACGCGGGACCCGAGCCTCAACCCTGCAGGTAGCTCGCGAGTGTGCGCAGGAACGCCGCCGCCGGGACGCCGTCGACGATGCGGTGGTCGAACGTCAGGCTGAGCACCAGCATCGACCGCGGCACGATCGTGCCCTCGTGCACCGCCGGCTTTTCGATGATGCGCCCGATTCCGAGGATGGCGATTTGCGGCGTGTGCAGGATCGGTGTGAAGGCGTCGATACCGTACATGCCGAGGTTGGTGACGGTGAAGGTCCCGCCGCTCACTTCGTCGACGCCGAGCGTCCCGGCGCGCGCCTTCTCGGCGAGTGCGTGCGACTCCTCGGCGATCTGCCGCAACGGCTTCTGATCGGCCGCACGGATCACCGGCACAATGAGACCCTCGTCGAGCGCGACGGCAATGCCGATGCCGATGTCCGCATGCTGCTGCACTGCGTCGGCCTCGGCAGTCGCGTTCAGATGGGGATGCGCGATCAATGCCTTCGCAACCGCTTCGATGATGAGATCGGTGTAGGTCAGCGGAAATTCCGCTCTCAGCTGCTCTCGCCTGGCGACGAGTGCGGTGACGTCGGCCTCGGTCGTGATTGTCAGCTGTGCCGTCGATTGCAAGCTCTTGAACATGCGCTCGGCAATCGACTTGCGCATGCCGCGCAGCGGAGCACCTGACGACGGGCGGGCGATGAGGGCCTCGACGTCCTCGCGCGTGATGCGGCCGCCCGGCCCGCTCGCCGCGACTGTAGCGAGATCGATGCCGTGATCCTTGGCGAGCTTGCGCGCCGCCGGTGTCGCCGGCGCTGTCGTCCCAGCCCGTGACGCGGCGGAGGGTGGTTGCGCAGCTGCTGTTGCGTGAGCCGGCGTTGCGGCTGAACGCGTCGCGTACCGCGCGGCTACTGCAGCAACGTCTTCGTCACCAACCGCGATGACGGCGATGACCGCGGCGCATGGCACCGTCGCTTCGGCGGGGTACAATTGCTTCGCGACTCTGCCGCTGGCGGGCGCCTCGACCTCGTAGAGCACCTTCTCGGTCTCTACCTCGAACAGCGGCTCGCCTTTGCTGATCGCGTCGCCTTCGGCCTTGAACCATTGCTGGATCGTCCCCTCCTGCATGGTCAGGCCGAACTTCGGCATGACGACTTCTACCGCCACGGTGCCGCGCTCACCTCGCGATCTCTTGCACTGCGGCCTTGATCTTGGCTTCGTTGGGCAAAACGAATTCCTCGAGCGGCGGGCTGAACGGAATCGGCGTGTCGAGCGCCGTCACGCGTTTGATCGGCGCATTGAGGTAGTCGAATCCCTTGTCGATGACGATCGCGGCCAAGTCCGCCGCCGCGCCGCCACGCAGGTGGCCCTCGTCGGCGATGACCACGCGGCCGGTCTTCGCCACCGTCGCCAGCAAGCCATCCTCATCGAGCGGCACCAGCGTGCGCGGGTCGAAGACCTCGACGGAGACGCCATCTTGCGCCAGCTCCTCGGCAACGCTCAGCGCCTTCGCCACCATCGCGCCGATGGCCACGATGCTCACGTCCGTGCCCGCACGCTTCACCGCGCCTTTGCCGAGCGGCACGATGTGCTCACCGTCGGGAACCTGACCGCGGGTAAAGCCCAGCCGCCCGTGCTCAAACACCAGCACGGGATCATCGTCGCGGATCGACGCTTTGAGCAAACCCTTCATGTCGCCGGCGTCGGACGGGATGACGATTTTCAACCCGGGGGCGGCAAGGAACTGCGGATAGACGACCTCTGAATGCTGCGCGGCGGCCGAGCCCATCGCGCCGAAGACGCAGCGGTAGGTGATCGGCATGCGCGCTTGGCCGCCCGACATGTAGCGCAGCTTGCCGGCTTGATTGCAGATCTGGTCCCAGCAGCAATAGAAGAAGCTGGCGAACTCGATCTCGACGACGGGCCGCATACCGGCCATCGCCGCGCCGACGCCGGCGCCGGCGAAGCCGGCTTCAGAGATCGGTGTGTTGCGCACGCGTGTAGCGCCGAACTTGTCGATCAGCCCGCGGGTCGCGCCGAAGGCACCGAGACGCACGTCCTCGCCCATAACGAACACGGTCGGGTCGCGTTCCATCTCCTCCGCCAGCGCTTCGTTGATCGCTTCGATGAAACCGATGTCTCGCATGCGGACCTCCGTGCCTCGTGCCTGTCGTCGTGCGGGTGCTCACGGATTCGCAAAAACGTCTTGTGTGGCTTCGGAAACGTCGGGCAGCGGGCTCGACTGCGCGAAGGCGACCGCGTCGTCGATGGTGGCCTGCACTTCACGCTGAATGCGTTCGAGCTCGGCGGCGGCGACGAAGCCGGTCTCCAGCAATTTCTGCGTGAACAGCACGATCGGGCAGCGTTGCTTGGCGGCTGCGATTTCCTGCGGGTCGCGATAGTCGGCGACAAAGGCTTGCTCGCCGACGACGTGGCCTTCCCAGCGGTACGTCTTCGCTTCGATCAGCGTCGGCCCCTCGCCCTTCTTGGCGCGCGTCACGGCTTGTCGCATGACCTCGTAGACGGCGAGGACGTCATTGCCGTCAACCACGACCCCCGGCATGTCGTAGCCGGCCGCGCGCACCGCGATGTCTTTCACGGAGGTCGATTCCGAGGTTGCGGTGAACTCGGCGTAGGCGTTGTTTTGGCAGACGTAGATGGCCGGCAATTTCCACAGGCTGGCGAGATTGAGCGACTCATGGAACGTCCCCTCGTTCGACGCGCCATCGCCGAAGAATGAGACGGCGACGGCCTCGTTGCCGCGGAAGCTCGACGCCAGCGCCGCACCCGTGGCGATCGGGATACCGGCGCCGACGATGCCGTTGGCACCGAGGATACCGAGCTCGTAGCTGACGATGTGCATGGAGCCGCCTTTGCCTTTGCAGTATCCCGTCTTGCGGCCGAACAGCTCGGCCATCATCCGCTTGGGCTCGCCGCCCTTGGCCAGCATGTGTCCGTGGCCACGATGCGTCGTGGTGATGTAGTCTTTGTCCGTCAATGCGGCGCACACACCGGTGGGTACCGCTTCTTCACCAATGGAGACATGCACGAAGCCGGGAATCTGCCCCTGAAAGAACAGATCGCGGATGGTTTCCTCGAAGCGGCGGATCGTCACCATCGTGCGATACATGTGGAAGAGCTGCTCTTTCGGGATTGCCGAAGCGTCCATGGGATCTCCTTGCGTTGGGATCAGTGCTGCCCGCGAGAACGGGTCGCGCGCGAACCATAGTACCGAGGACGGAGCAACGTCAATGGAAAGGAGAGGACGGCGTTTCGACGCCACCGCAGCGGCGCCGGAATCTTGGGATGATAGCAGCCGCAGCAGGGACTACGAGACAGGCACGTGCTGCGAGTGCGACTGAGAGAGAACCACCGGAGGGAGCGATGATCTGCTGTCCCTCCGGTGGCAGGATAGCCTTACTTCGTTCCCTCTCCCTCGCCCTCTTTCTGTTCGCCCTTCTTGCTTTTCTTTTTCGCCTTCTTTGCGTGCTTCTTAGCGGCCTTCTTTTCGGCCTTGGCGGGGGCTTGATCGCCAGCGGCTGGGGCCGCACCGCCTTGCTGGGCAAAGCTTACGGAAGCTACGCCGAGGGACAACAGTGCAACCAGCGCGAAAGTCATCAGTCTCTTCATCTGCCATCACCTCCTTTCCGACGCCGTTTCCCTATAGCATTGCCGTGCATGGACCTAAAGAGATTGCACATACAGGCTTGCTTCAGTCCCGTGTGACCGAGCGCCTTATCGGGTTCGCACACTACCTGCGGCCGGATGGGGTGTCAACTGGGGACGATCCGAAATCGCCCTGCGTGCGCCCTCCGGCGCGTGACGCAAGCGGGTGATGCACGTTGCGATTTCCCCCTTGAACACGTATCATGTGTTTGAGGGGTAGGAGAGTGCGGGCGTGGCACGGAACCGCAGACTCGGGGGATTTGTTGGACAACGCGGACGACACAGATCGACGTAGCCGCCGCGGCCCAGCCCATCGGGAAGGGCAATCAAGCTCACGCCGCACGTCGGGCACGGTGTACAGACACATGATGATGGACGATCCACTACTCCGGTTGACGCCGGCCTTGCGTGAAGAGCTGGAATGGCTGGCTGGCGAGGCGCCGCCGAACGTGGCGCGGCACGCGCAAATCGTGCTCGGACGGGCGCGCGGCTTGTCAATTCCGGCCGTCGCGGTCGCCGCCGGCGTGCACCCGAATACGGTGCGCAACTGTGTGCGCCGCTTCGAAACGCATGGCCTGCGCGGCTTGGTGCATGCCGGTGCCGGCAAGCCCAAAAACGTCGCCTTTTCCGACGCCATTCGTGACGAGATCGCGCGGGTCGCGATGCACTCGCCCGCCGGTGCGGGTGAAACGTTTGCGCAGTGGTCGTTGCGCCGGCTGCGGACACATTTGCTGCGTCGCGGCGTGGTCCAGGCAATCAGTGTCGAGGGCTTGCGCCAGCTCTTGGGAGGGTTACCGTTGCCCCCGGCATACTGGCGGCGCTCGGTACGCCGGCCAGACCCGCTCAGCGAAGAAATGCGCCACGCGCTCATGAGCCTGGCGCAAGGACCGCGTGCGGACCGCAGCCTGCGCGCGCAGATCGTCTTGGCAAGCGGGCGTGGTCTGAACGAAGCGGAGATTGCCGCGGCGCTTCATGTCGGTCGCGGAACGGTGCGCCGCTGGCTGCGGCGCTTCCGGCGTGCCGGCATTCTCGGCTTGCAGACTCTTCCGCGTCAGCTGCCGCTGAGCGCGCGGGCACGTCAGGCGATCATACGGCTCGCGACGACTGATCCGCGGGCGCTCGGCATAAGACGCTCGGCATGGTCACTCCACACCCTGCAGGCGGCCTTGATACAGCGTCACACCGTGCGTTCGATCAGCCTGGCATCGCTGCGCCGCGTTTTAGAAGAGGCTGGGGTACAGCTCCCGGGCTCTGCCGCACCGCTCCCCTACCAAGATCGCTCACCGGCCGCCGGCTAACCGGCTAAGAGGCGGAAGCGGACGGCGCGTTCCAGTTACGTTATGGGTAGACGCGCCCGAGGGCGGCGTTGCGCAGGGGAGGAATCGGCTGGGTAACGCTCGATTCGCCGAAGGTGATCGCGATGACCACCGGATCGGTTTCCGTTCCAGACAAGTCCAGATCCCGAGCCCGTATGGTGAAGCGCATACCTGCGGCCGTCATGTTTGAGAGCAGCAACGTCGTGGTGCCGGCAGTGGTCATACCACTATAGTAGTAGCGCGTGCCCGACACATCGGTGGTCCACTGCTCCGGCGACACTGCTAGGCGAAACACCGACGTGCCCGCCGCCAACAGGTCTATGGTGAGCGTGTCCGTCTTCGGGTCGAAGGGTGCGTCGTCAACGTTCAGGGTACCGTCGACGACCAAACGATCGCTGGGTGTCGCGCCCGTCGCATCGGAAACGATCGCGAAGCGGCGCAACGTCACCGAGCCGGCGTGTCCCACCGGGTAGAGCGCACAGACCGCCGCGACGTCGTCGCTCATCAGCTGGGCGCCGCGCCCGTCGAAATGCGCCGCGTAGTACATGGTGGCGTTGCGCAGAGTCGGGTCGGGCTCATTGGGATCGTTCGAGGAATGGCCGAGACCCAAAGTGTGGCCGACTTCATGCGTCAGCAACTCCGCTACGTTCGTGTCGTTCCAGAAGGGGCAATCACCGAAGCCGTTGTTGATCATCACATCGCCCTCGGTGACGCGATAAAACGTGGCGCCGTTGAACGTCTCGGCGACACTGGAATCCCAGCAGACGCCGCCGACACCCAGCACCCCCGTGCATCCCGCCGGATCGGGAATTTCGCCGAACGGGTCGTTGAAGGTCACCGCGGTGCGGCCGTCGCACATGCTGAACGGTGCGGGATCCACCGTGCCGCTGTCGACCAAATCGACACTGGCGCATCCGGTGCTGCTCCATGCCGCGAGCGCGGCATCGACGGCGGCAACCGATGCGTCGTTGCCCAGGGTGCCGTCGCCGCCGGTGCTGACGCGATACGCGATCGGCTCACCTTCATCCGGCAGGAACCAGCGCACCAGGGGCGGCCCGGCGAAGGTGAAGTTTGCCTGGCGGAGCGCACTCTCAGGCGCTTGCGCCGCAGCGGAGTCGGGCACGGCCGGCGTTTTGAGCGCTCCCAAGGCACGCAATGACTGGAGCAGCTCGCTCAGCGCCTGGGTGGTGACCGTCGAGTCGCCTTCGAGTCGCCCGCGCCGCATCGCCAGCGCGTGGACACCGGTGAGGTTGCGCACCACGAACTCGGTGCCGCGACTGCTGCGCACCACTCTGAACTTGCCGATGCCGAGAAACGTCGTCTCCAACTCGGACCGTGGGTTACGGTGCAAGAAAAGCAGTACCCGTTCGCCGAGGAAAAAGGTCGGAGCGCCGTAGATCCAACGGTGCTGCCGGCCGACGAAACCGCCGGGTTCGACGACGATGAGCTCTGCCGCTTGGGGACCTTTGACCACTTGCTCAACCGCGACCGTAACCGCGGTTCGCAGTCTGCTGTACGCTTCGAGGCCGCGGATCGCTGTGACGTGTCCCAACACCACGGTGTCCGATGCCGCCAAGAGTTGGGCGGTGTCGGGCACCACGAAGGTCGTCGCCCATGCCGATGTGCATGCAGCGATCGCGCCGATGAGAGCGCCAACAACAGCCAGTGAGCACGCGCGGAAGACCATGGGGTGAAACGGCGAACGGCGAGCCGTGCTATGGACGCCCGCAAGGGATGTGCCATCGACCCTCCGCCGTTGCCGCGTCCGTCCTGTGGAAGATCAAGACCATTCGCCGACCGACGAGCGGTCACGATAATGTTCTCTGTCAGAAAGCTAACTGGGAACGATGCATAGAAGATCGCACAACGCGGCCGCGGCGGCGGCGGGCAGGCACCATCGTGATACGGAATTGCGCGCTCCTGATACATTGGGTAGGGTGCAGTCTCGGTCGAACAGTTACATGGCCAGGAGGATGTGGAGAGGTCGCAGTTGGGTTTCGGCACTGCCCGCTGCGGTGGCTCTCCTGCTCGCCGCAGTTGGAATGGCCGCCGGCCAGCTCGTCGGCGATGCGAACTGCGACGGTGCGGTCAATACCGACGACCTCACGGCACTGATTGCCACCGTCTTTGACGGTGCGCAGAGCGATTGCCCGACGGCGGATGTGAACGCCGACGGCGTCGTCGATGGGGCCGATATCGTGGCCTGGATGCAAATTCTGGGCGCGCCGCCGGCAGCCGGTCCGATCGTGACCTTCCTCGGGCTCGCCGGTTCGGACGGAACAGCGGTAAGCTCGCTCGGCCAGATCAACGGTGCCCCGGTCTACTTCCGTACCGCGGGATTCGGTTTCAGCATCGTCGTTGAGGGCGCCACGGGTCCGAGCGGCTTGCCACCCGGAACGGTGACTTTCAACACGGCGCCCAACAATCCGGCGCGGCGCCCGGATCTACAAATCGAGAGCAGCAACCCGCTCGGCGACGGCAGCACGGCAGTGTGTGACGGCGGGGTTCCGGCAGTCGCGCCGCCCGACTTCGGGCCCTCGCAAACCGTGGCCAACACGCTCAACGATTTCGCGTGCAACTTTGCGGCGGCGACGTCGCCAAATTCCGCGTGCACGCTCAACGCGTTTGGCGCGACCAGTTTTCTCGGCACGGGCACGCAGGTGCAGTTCTGCGGCTTGGTCACGCGAACGCGGTCTTTTCCGACCAACCAAACGGTGCTCAGCGTGCGACTGCGCGACACCGGCGGCAATCTCGGGTCGCTGCGGCAATTGATTGTGCGTGTCGGTTCAGGACCGATGCCACCGACATTTACGCCGAATCCCTCACCAGTCCCCACGACGCCTCGCTCCTCCGCGACGCCGACACCGACGGCCACGCCAGCGCGCACACCGACACCGTCCAAACCGCCGTCAGCCACTGCCTCTCCCACACCGACGTTCACGCGCGTATCAGCAACATCGACACCCACGGCAACGCTGCGAGCATCACCGACGAAGAGTGCCCCCGGCACGGCGAGCGGCACTGCCATCCGCACACCGACGCCAACGCACAGTGCGACGCAGTCCCCGACCCCGACTCCGACCCCGTCCATCGGCTCGGGTCCGATCATCACCTTCTTCGGTCTCACACTGTCGGACGATACGCTCATGCCGTCCACTGGCACGACACCGGACGGGTGGCCCATCTACGCGCGGCAGACGGGCACGTCCTTCTCCATCGTGGTTGAGGGCAAGCCGGGCCCGAGCGGCGCGAGTGTCGGCCCAGCGGCGTACGCCGCCGCGCAGTGTCCGACTCCGGCGGCGGCTTTCGCCGTGCGCGACGACCAATCAGCCGCCCAATCGACGCTGACCGCCTTCCCTGATCTCCAGATCGAGGTCTCGCAGCCATTGGGCAACGGCAGCTCTGCGGTGTGCGACAACTCCCCTCCGACCGAGGGTGGTGTGCCGGCGATCAATCCTCCGAGCTTTGCGCCGACACAGACCGACATCAATACGATCAACGACCTCGGGTGTCGTTTCGTCAATGGCAGCGGTATGCCGTGTGCACGCGGGACGACTGAGAGCTGTGTCCTGCTGCCGACCGGCAACTTCAGCTTCGTCGACCCGAGCAGCAGTGTCCAGTTCTGCGGTCTGATGTCGAGCATCCTGCAGTTTCCGGCGGGAGACACCGTGGTCACCGCGCGCCTCCGAGACCTCCACGGCAACACGGGACCCGCCGCACAATTGGTCGTCCGGATTCTGACACCGACGCTGACGCCGACATCCCCCTCGACCTCGACCGCAACCCCACGTCCACCCGGTCTGACACCAACGGCGACGCCGACGTCTTCGCGGACGGGTACACAAACGCCGGGGGCGGGGCTGACACCCGGTGCACCGACGAAGACGGCAACGCGCACTCCCACGGCCACCCCGCTGGCAACACGCACACGGACGCCAGCCCCAACGGCCACGCCAACGGCCGCGCTGATCGGACCTGTGATTACCTTCTTCGGGCTCACGCGAGCCGACGACACACTCGTTGATTCCAGCGGCACAACGACAAGCGGCATACCGATCTTCTCACGTCCTGTCGGCTCGGGCTTCTCGATCGTGATCGAAGGCATGCCCGGACCGCAGAGTTTCTGCACGGGCGGCATCTGCGGTACGGTGACGTACGAACCCGATTTGAGCTCGTTCCCCGACCTGCTGGTGGAAGTGTCGCAACCCTTGGGGAACGGCAGCGCTGCAGTCTGCGACGCAACCGGCGCGATGGCGGGCGGCGTACCGGCCATCAATCCGCCGAGCTTTGACCCGACGCAAACGAACATCGCCGCCGTCAATGATCTCGGCTGCCGCTTCGAAAACGGAAGTGGCATGCCGGTCGCCCGCACCGCAAGCAGCGACAGCTGCATCATGTTCCCCAGCGGGGACTTCCGATTCATGAGCTCGAATACCACGATGCAATTTTGTGGTGTGATCGGCAAAGTGCTCGAGTTTCAGTCGGGAGACACGGTCATCACCGCCCGGCTGCGCGACCTGAACGGCAATCTGGGACCGTCAAGTCAGATCGTCGTGCGCATCGGACAGTGAAGCGGCCGAGATTCTCAGGGTACGGCGCGGGCGCCATGCCCCAACACGACGGCCTGCGACGCTGCCGCGCGCCGGCTGCGCGCCACCACGAGAGCGAGCACGAACAACACCGCGAGCACCAGGACGATCGTGGCGCCCGCGGCGACGTTGAGGAAGTATGAGACGAACAACCCGGTGACGGCGGACACCATGGCGGCTCCGGCGGAGAGACACAACATCATCCGATAGCCGCGCGCCAGCTGGTACCCGATGGCGGCCGGGATCACTAGCAGCGCCTCCACGAGCACGATGCCGACGACGCGAATGGCGGCCACCACCGCCAGCGCCAGGCAGGTGAGCAGCACGAAGTAGAGCGGCGCCACCGGCAGCCCGTTGGCCCGCGCCACCTCCTCGTCGAAGGCCAGAAACAGCAACTCCTTGAACAGCAACCCCACCGCCGTCAGCACCGCGATGGTGATCCCTGCGAGCAACCACAGATCACGCGGCGATACGGCGAGGATGTTGCCGAACAGGTAGCCGAACAGATCGACTTGGTAGGCGCTCGACAGACTGATGAGCGCGACGCCCAGCGCCATCGACGAGGAAAACAGAATGCCGATGGCTGTGTCCTCGTGCAGCCGTCCGGTACGGCTCAACCAGCCGATCGCCCAGGCGACCAGCGCGGAGAAGACGGCGGCCGCCAGCAACGGTTCGACGCCGAGCAAGACGCCGATGGCCACGCCGCCGAATGCCGAGTGCGAGATGCCGACGCCGATGAACGACAGGCGTTTCAACACGACGAAGAAGCCGAGTACGCCGCACAGGAGCCCCACGAGGACTCCCGCCATCAGGGCGCGCTGCATGAAGCCGTAACTCAACAGCGCCGCCATCAGTGCCGCCCGGCGCTTTCGCGCGCCTCGTCGGAGAGGAAGTCGAACTCGCAGCGGTACGCCTCGCGCAGCTGATGACTGTGCAGCACCGCCTGCGGGCGACCGTGGATGTGCGTCGTGCCGTTGATGCAGATCAACTCATCAGCGTGCGCCCCGAGCTCCAACAGATCGTGCGAGACGGCGATAATCGTCAAATTCAGGTCGCGCCGCAGGCGTTGCAGGAGCGCGTACAGCTCGTGCTGCGCTGGCAGATCGAGACCGGTGGTCGCCTCGTCGAGCAGCAACAGCCGCGTCTCGGAGCACAGCGCGCGCGCCAGGAAGGCGCGCTGCTGCTCGCCGCCGGACAGCTCGCCGATCCGCCGTGATTCCGCACCGGCCAGGCCGACCTGACGGATGGATTCCTGCACTTTGCGCCAGTCGTCGCGTCGTGGGAAGCGAAACAATCCCAGACAACATGCTCGGCCCATCATGACTACGTCTTGGACAGACACCGGGAAGCGCGGGTCGAAGTCGGGCCGCTGCGGCACGTAGCCGATCTGATGCGCGCCGCGCCCGAGCTGCGACGGCGACCGTCCCAGCACGGTGACTGCCCCACGCGCCGGCGGCACGAGACCGAGCAGCACGCGCAGCAAGGTCGTCTTCCCCGCCCCGTTCGGTCCGATGATCCCGAGAAAGGCGCCGGCGGCGATCGAGAAGTCGATGTCCCAGAGCACCGGATGCCCGTCGATGTCGACGGCGAGGTGGTGCACCTCGACGATCGGAGTCGCGTCGGCCGTCATTGCAGGGCCTTGACGAGCATGTGGAGATCGTACCGCATGAGATTGATATAGCTGTTGCGCTCCGGAATGTCCGATCCGCCGATCGGATCGACGGCCAGCGCCTCGCCGCCGAACTCGCGCGCCGCCTGTTGCGCCACCTGCGGGTTGAGCTGCGGCTCGATGAGGATCGCGTGCACGTGGGCGCCGCGCGCCGCCTCGACGACCGCCGCAATCTCACGCGCGGAAGGCTCCTTCCCCGGGAAGGGCTCGATCACGGCCGCCTCGTGCAAGCCGTAGCGCCGCCCGAAGTAGCGCCACGCCGAATGAAAGGCCACGTAGTGCTTGTTCGCCACCGGCGCCAACGTGTGGCGAATCTCGGCGTCGAGCCCTGTCAGCGCCGATTGGAACTCCGCGGCCGCGCCCTCGAACGCGGCGTGGTGTCCCGGATCCGCCTCGCTCAACGCGCGCACGATCATCGGTACCGCATGGTCCCGCATCAACACCGGGTCCAACCAGATGTGCGGATCGCCGTTCAACAGTGGCACCCCGTCGCTCAGCGTCACCACGGTGGCCCCGGTGGCCGCCGCCAGGAGCTTGGCGGCCCAGTCGTCCAATCCGGCACCGATGCGAATGAAGACACGCGCCTGGGCGACGTCGCGAATCTGGGCCGGCGACGGTTCGAAGGTATGCGGGCTCGCACCGGCCGGGAGCAGCGTGACGACGTCCACGGCATCGCCGCCGACTTGGCGCGCGATGTCGGCGATCGGGAAGATGGTGGCCACAACGGCCAGCCTCGCGCTTGCCGGTGCGCTCCATCCGACGCCGCAGAGCAACAGGGCAAGGGCAAGGCCGCGGCAGCGCATCCGTCGCATGGTGACGGAGATGCCCACCGTGGTCAAATCCTTGCGGCTCGAAACGGCGCTCCGCTATAAGCCAACGCATCATGCCTCGTCCGACCCGACTGGTGTCCGCGGCCGGCGCGCTGCTCATCGCGCTCACCGGTTGTCAGCACGCGTCGACACCACCGCCGGCGCCCACACCGACGCCCGCGGCCGCGACGGCGCCGTTCAAAGTGGCGCTGCTCAGCCCAGGGCCCGTGAGCGACGCCGGTTGGAACGCGCTGGCCTACGAAGGCCTGCTGGCGATTCGCGATCAACTGGGCGCCGAGGTGAGTCAGATCCAGACGAAGACCCCGGCGGAGTTCGAAGAAGGCTTCCGCGACTTCGCGCGTCGCGGCTACCAACTGGTCTTCGGTCACGGCTTCGAGTTTCAGGACGCCGCCGCCGCGGTGGCGCCCGATTTTCCGCACACCGTATTCATCACCACGTCGGGCAACACGGTGCGTTCAAACGTCGCGCCGTTGCGCTTCATGCTCGAGGAGGCGACGTATCTCGAAGGCATGCTGGCAGCCGGCATGTCGAAAACCGGAAAGGCCGGCGTCGTCGGCGGCATGGAGATCCCGTCGGTGAAGAGCACGATCATCGCGTTCGCCGCCGGCGCCACGGTGGTCCACCCCGACTTCACGGTGGTGACCACATACATCGGCAACTGGGAGGACGTCGGCGCAGCCAAAGAGGCCGCCTTGGCGTTGGTCCAACAGGGCTGCGATTTTCTGTTTCACAACGCCGACGCCGCCGGTCTCGGCATCTTTCAGGCGGCCCAGATGCAGCACGTCTACGCCTTCGGAAGCAACAAGAATCAGAACGACGTGGCGCCGGACGTCGTGATCGCCAGCGCGGTGATCGACATCCCGCGCGCCTTCCTTGCCGTCGCGAAAGAAGTCAGAGAGGGCCGTTTCGAAGGTCGGATCGAACGCATGGGGATGAAGGATGGGGTGGTTTCGCTGCTCATCAATCCGCGTCTCGAGCCGCAGATCCCCGCCGACGTCAAGGCCCGCATTGCGCAGGCGCGGGACGCCATCCTCGCCGGCACGTTGCAGATCCCCACCGCCGAGTTCTGAGCATTCGCTGTGGACACGTCGTGGTATCACAGCCTGTGACATCGCCGCTGCTGCTGTCCGTGCGCGGCGTCGTCAAGCGCTTTGGTGCGCTGCCAGCGCTCGCAGGGGTGGATCTCGATTTCCCCGCCGCTGAGATCCACGCCGTCTTCGGGGAAAACGGGGCCGGCAAGTCGACGCTGATGCACGTGCTGGCCGGCGTGCTGCGTCCGGATGCGGGCCGCATCGCGCTCGAGGGCCGGCCGGTCAGGTTGGGCTCTCCGCGTGCCGCCCGCCGCGCCGGCGTCGGCATGGTTTACCAGCATTTCACATTGGTCGATGCGTTGACCGTGGCGGAGAATGTCGCGTTGAGTCTGCCGGAGCAGCCGCGGTGGCTTTTTCGGCCTGCGGCCGCGGCCCACGAAGCACGCGCCTTGGCGGCGCGCATCGGGCTTGATCTGAGCCCGCCCGAGGCACGCGTCTCGGCGCTCTCGGTGGGCGCTCGCCAACGGCTCGAGATCCTCAAAGCGCTCGCCGGCGCCGGACGTGTGCTGATTCTCGACGAGCCGACCGCGGTGTTGACGCCGCAAGAGGTGCAGCCGCTGTTCGCCATGCTGCGCCACCTACGCGCACAAGGCCGTCTGGTGATCTTCATCACCCACAAGCTGCGCGAGGTGAAGGAGGTTGCCGACCGCGTCACCCTCATGCGCCGCGGTCGGGTCGTCGCCACCTTTGCCGTCTCCGATGTCACCGAGAGTGCGCTGGCAGCACAAATGGTGGGCGACGCCGTTCCGGTGCGTCACCGTGGGCCACGCGGCGGCTCCAGCGGTGCGGTCGTGCTGCAACTGTCGGGCGTGAGTGTCGGGGGTCCCGGCGGTACATCCGGATTGGCCGAGGTGAGCTGCCGCGTGCGCGCGGGCGAAATCTTCGGCGTCGCCGGCGTCGACGGCAACGGCCAACGCGAGCTGTTCGAGGTGTTGGTGGGACTCCGGCGGCCGTCGGCGGGTAGCGTCACCGTGCGCGGCCAGCCGCTGTCCGTGTTCACGCCGCGGGCGGCGCTGGCGGCGGGCATCGCGCACATCCCGCCCGATCGGCAGCGTGAAGGGCTCGTGCTGCCGATGACCGTGGCCGAGAATTTCCTCCTCAACCGTGGCATCCTCGATCGCTTCAGCCGGCGCGGGCTGTTGCGGCGTGACGCCGCGCGCCGTTTTGCCGCCGAGCGGGTGCAACAATACGCGCTGCGGTTCGCCGATCTCGATGCGCCGGTGCGCAGCCTATCGGGCGGAAATCAGCAGCGCGTCGTCGTGGCACGCGAGCTGGCGCAGCAACCGGATGTCCTGGTCACCGTGAGCCCGACGCGCGGTCTCGACGTCGCCGCCGCGGCCGCCGTGAGCGACGCGCTCGCCGACGTCGCACGGCACGGGTGCGCGGTGCTGCTCATCTCGACCGACCTCGACGAGGTGCTCGATCTGAGCCATCGGGTCAGCGTTCTGTCGCGCGGCCGCCTCAGCGACGCGCTGGAGCCGCCGGTCGATGCCGCGCAGCTCGGCTTGCTGATGGCGGGCGCCACGCTGGCCCTGCGGCCGTCCGTGTGATGAAGCACTATGCGGCGCAGCTGCTCCCGTCGTTGCTGGCGCTCGCGGGGGCGTTGGCGGTCAGCGCCCTGATCATCGCCGTCTCAGGGCACAGCCCCGCCGCGGCCTTCGGCGCGCTCGTCACCGGCGCTTTTGGCAGCCTCGACAGTGCATCCGAAGTTGCGGTGAAGACCTGTCCGCTGCTGCTCACCGGACTGGCGATCGCCATCGCGTTTCAGGCCGGCGTGTGGAACATCGGTGCCGAAGGGCAGCTGCTGATGGGGGCGCTGACCATGACGGTGCTCGGCACCCATCGGGTGGCGCTGCCGGCCTGGCTGGATCTGGGCAGCGACCTTGTGGTGGCGGCCGTGGCCGGCGCGCTGTGGGCGGGCATCGCCGGCCAGCTGAAGCGGCGGCGCAACGTGAACGAGGTGATCAGCACGATCATGCTCAACTTCATTGCCCTCGGCCTGATCAGCTATCTCGTGCAGGGGCCACTGATGGAAGCGGGCGGCCGCTATCCGCAGAGCGACGCCATCGTACCTGCGCTGTGGATGCCGCGGCTGGTGCCGCCGCACCGCGTGCACGCCGGCCTGGTGCTGGCGCTGCTGATCGCCGCGGCGGTGCAGGTGCTGCTCTACCGCACCGTGGCTGGTTACGAGCTGCGTGCCGCCGGCTTGAATCCGGATGCGGCACGGCTGGCCGGCATCGACGTGGGGCGGCGCCTGCTCTTCGCCCTGATGCTGAGCGGTGCGCTCGCCGGCCTCGCCGGCGCCATCGAGGTCAGCGCGGTGACGCACCGGTTGTACGAGCATTTCTCCCCGGGGTGGGGATTTACGGCGATCGCCGTCGGATTGTTGGGGCGACTCTCGCCGGCCGGCGTCGTGCTCGCGGCGTTCTTCTTCGGTGCGCTCGACGCCGGTTCGAATGCCATGCAGCGCGTCGCCGGCGTGTCGTCGGTACTGGTGGCGATCATTCAGGCGACGGTCATTTTTTTCCTGGTGGCGCTGGAGCGCGGGCACTGGCTTCCTGGCCGGAGATTGCGGGAAGAAGAGTAAGGGCGGCGCGTGCGGTCGCGATGCCTCCATTGCGACCCCGACGGGTTTCAGGCAGCTTCAACTCACCATATGGTCTCCACAACGGCACGCGGTGCAACGGCCGACCGTTTCAGTCCCTCAGCGCTCGACGCGCTGGTGGCCACCATCGAGCAGTTCAGCATCACCACGCGTGTCCGCGGCAAGCACTACGCCGCGGCCGAACGCGTTGGTCCGTTGGCCTTCGACGGCGCCTGCGTCACGGCGACGGTGCGCGGTACCGAGCTCTACGAGACGCTCTGGGAGTGGGACGGAAGGAGTTGGGAGCCGGATTGCACGTGTCCCGTCGCACCGTACTGCAAGCATGCCTATGCTCTCGCGTGTCGCCTCGTTAGCGAAAGCACAGGATACGTTGCCGCTGGCGGCGCGCGCCTGCAGCACGTGTTGCCGCCCGGAATGTCGCCGGAAGCTCCGGTGCAGGTGCCGCGGGCTCCGTCCGGGCGTTCGTCGGCGCTTGAGCGGCTGCGATCGGCGCGCGAGGTGTGGACGCGACAGCAGTATTTCGGTCAGCTCGTCGAGCCGGCGGTGCGGCGCGGGCTCAATCCGTACCTGCCGCCGTTTCCGGAGATTCTGCAGGAATCGGACGCAGACCTGCTCTGCTGGCGATTGGCGGACGCGCTGGCGGCGCGTGCCGACGGCTGGTTGCCGCCGGCACTCGAGCCCTTCCGCAACCGGCCGGACCTGGCCGCGCACGCGGCGCAGCAATCCCGTCTCGCGTTGGCCCGGGAGCTGGTCCAATGGGCTGCGCAGCAACGGCGCAGCGCACAGCGTCACCTGCGGTTGGTGTTTGGATTGGCGCGGGAGGGTGGCGGACGGATCGGCGTGACCGTGGAAGCGCGGCTGACGACGCCGCGCATGAATGACGAGTCGCGCACCATCACGCAGCTGCACACGCTACGCAACGAATTGCATCGGAGCCCGGGAATCTTGCCACCAGACCAGGCGGCGCTGCTCGAATGGTTGACCGACTCGGGAAGTGCCGGCGCCGACCCGTATTACACCACGACGCGCCGCTTGACGGGCACCGGCCTCAAGGCGCTGCTAGCGCGCGTCGCCGAGTCGCCCCTAGCGACGTGGGCCACCGACGTCGTACCTGAGCTCGCCGCGTTGAGCGGCGTGGTGCCGGGTGAGCGCGTCCGCATGTGTGCGACCGCGGCCCGCTTGCTGCCGACCTGTGTGAGCCGCGATGGGACGCTCTGGGTCGACCTCGTCTTCCTGTGGCCGGACGGCCGTCAGCGGCGGCTCGACGACGTGCTGTACCTGCGCGGCCGCGATGAGTGGTCGCGCCGGCATCCCAGTTTCGTCCTGGCCGACGGGGAGTTCTCTCTGCTGCTCGAGGAACCGCCGGAGCCGCTGTTGGAGCGCTTTCACGAGGCCGGTGGGTTACCGCTGCCGCCGGCGGAACGCGCACACGTCGTGGGACTGCTGGCCGCCAACTTTCCGCACTTGCAGGAGACGCTCGCGGCGCATACGCGGGTCCGCGCGGTGCAACCGCTCATCGCTCTCGATCTCCGCGACGATGATTGGTTGCAGATCCGGCTCTTTGCGTGCACCGGCGAGGCGCCGTGGAAGCCCGGTACCGAGGTTCCTGACGGCGCCATCGTCTTCGAGTATGCGCCGGAGCGACGCTGGGTGCGTGACGCGCCGGCGAGCGTCGCTGACGCTGCGTACGCAGGCATCACCGACCCACCGCAGGCTGCGAGCGGCGAAGGGCAGGCAAGCACAACTCGTGATCTGACCACACGCAGCGACGGTGCCGCCAATCCGGACGGCGACACCTGGCTCGACGCGCCGCAGCCCGAGCAGGTGCAACCGGGGATCGATTGGCTCGACGCGCTGCAGGCCGGACCCGGAACGAAGAAAGGTCCCACCGCCCGGCAGACGAGAGCGTTCGATCGAGCCGTCGGCTGGTGGATGCAGGCGAGCCGCAAGCGCATGGAGCTGCTCGCCGAAGCCTGGGAGCGGCGGCCGGAGGGCGTGACGTTCTTCGGCACCGAGCGTATCCGCCGGCTGCTCGCCGGTGAAGAGCGCGTCACGCCGGTGCTGCACATCGAGTCGAGCGGCGTGGATTGGTTTGCGGTGTCGACGGAGTGGCAGGCCGAGGGGCTGCAACTGTCCGACGCCGATCTGGCCGCGCTACGCGGCGCGACGGCGCGCTTCGTCAAGCTGGCGTCCGGCTGGGTGCGACGCGACGTCGCCGCGCTGCATGACGGCACGGCGCAGGTGCTCGCCGACCTCGGCATCGAGGCGGGCCGGGGCGAGCAGCGCCTCACGCTGTGGCAGCTCGCCGGCGCGCGGCCCGAAAGCCTGCAGGCGCTGGAGCGCTTCGGCGCCGATGCGGACACCTTGCGCGCGGTGCACCGTTTGCGCGAACGCGTGGCGCGCTTCGATGGGTTGCCGCGCGTCGCGCTGCCCACCGGCCTCAGGGCAGAGCTGCGGTCGTATCAACGGCTCGGACTCGACTTTCTCGCGTACGCCTCGTCGCTGGGGATCGGTGCGGTGCTCGCCGACGACATGGGCTTGGGCAAGACGGTGCAGGCGCTGGCGTGGCTGGCGCATCTGCGGGAACAGGAACCGGACGGCGGCCCCAGCCTCGTCGTTTGTCCCGCATCGGTGGTACACAACTGGGCCCGCGAAGCGGCGCGTTTCACGCCTAACCTCCGCGTGCTGTTGCTGACCAGCGGCCAGACGCGCCACGCCTTGCGTCGCGAGATTCCGGCGCATGACCTGATTGTCACCAACTACGCCCTCCTGCGGCGCGATTTGGAGGCGTGGCGCGCGGTGCAGCTGCGCGCCGCCATCCTCGACGAGGCGCAGAACATCAAGAACCCCGACGCGGCCGTGACCCATGCCGCGGCGGCGTTGCAGGCGCGCTACCGTCTGGCGTTGACCGGCACGCCGCTGGAGAACCGGGCGCTCGACTTGTGGAGCATCGTACAATGCGTGAATCCCGGCTACCTCGGCGGGCGCGGGCAGTTTCAGAACCGGTTCGATCGCCTCGACGCCCCGCCGCACGTGCGGACGCTGTTAGCGGCGAAGCTGCGTCCCGTGCTGCTGCGCCGGACGAAACAAGAAGTGGCTACCGACTTGCCGGAGCGCATCGAAGAGCGCCTCGACTGCGAGCTGATCAAGGAACAGCGCCAGCTCTATCTCGCGGAGCTGCGGCGCAGTCGCGCCCTCGTCGAGGAACTCAGCGGCGCACCCGGGGGCATCACGCAGAACAAGATTCACATCCTCGCCGCGCTGACGCGCCTGCGGCAGATCTGCTGCCATCCGGCGCTCGCCGGCGGCAAAGCGGGCCTCGGATCGGGCAAGTTCGAGGCGCTCTTCGAGCTACTCGAGCCGCTGCTCGCCGAGGGGCATAAGGTGCTGCTGTTCTCGCAGTTCGTCGAGTGCCTGAAGTTGCTGAAGAAGGAGATGGCGGCGCGCGACATCGCGCATCACGTGCTCACCGGACAGACGACGAAGCGGAAAGAAGTGGTCGACGCGTTCCAAAGCGACCCACGCCCGTGCGTCTTCCTGATCTCGCTCAAGGCCGGCGGTACCGGCTTGAACCTGACGGCCGCCAGTTACGTCGTGCTGTTCGACCCCTGGTGGAACCCGGCCGTCGAGGCGCAGGCCATCGATCGGACGCACCGCATCGGCCAAGACCGCACCGTCATCGCCTACCGCATGCTCACCAGCGGCACGATCGAAGAAAAGATCTGGGAGCTGCAACAGCGCAAGGCCGCCCTGGCCCGCGACATCCTCGGCGAAGGCGGCTTCGCCCGCGCGCTCACGCGCAGCGATCTCGATTATCTGTTGGCGGAGACCTGAGTCTGGGCGCCTCAGGAGATCAGCGTCTGCTCATCGCAAGCGTCCTGAACTACGTCGCGAATCAGGAAGCACCCAAGCCGGCGGAATTTGGGAATTGACAACATCGCTTCAATTGCGCTAGGAGCCACTCAGCAGTTGTAACGTTCGCCAGATCTTGCGCATCCTGCGCAAGCTACTTGGGGGGGTAAACCGATGCTGAGACGCTGGATGCTGGTGCTCCTATTGGCGTTGTTGGGGGAGTGCATGCACATCGAGATCGCCTTGGCGGTGATCTCTCCGACCAGCACGCCCACGCCGCCCGCCGCACCAAACGACCTGTGCACCAACGTCACGGTCATCGCCAGCGCGCCGTACATGACGGCGGTGAACACGACGGCGGCGAGCGGCACCGGCGACCCGTCCCCGGTATGCGGCAACCTGAGCCCCAATAAGGGTGTATGGTATCGCTTCACGGCGCCGAGCACCGGTACGCTGGAGGCCGACACGTTTGGCAGCAGCTACGACACGATCCTGTCAACGTGGACTGGATCGTGCGGTGCCTTCAGCCCGGCACCCGACGGCTGCAACGACGACGCAAACGGCGGTCACCAGTCGCAGGTGTCGTTCACGACAAGCGGCGGGACCACGTACTGGTTCCTGGCGAGCGCGTACAACAACGACGGCGGCACGTTGGTCTTCACCTTGACCTTCACGAGCACCGGCAACACCGTGACGCCGCCGCCGAGCGCAACCTCCACGCTGCCGCCGGCCTCAACCTCTACGCCGACCGGCACGGCCACAGCCACTCCGACCAAGACCGCCACCGGGGCGGCGACCAGTACGCCGACGGTAACGTTAACCAAGACCGTCACGGGAACGGCGACGAACACCTCCACCACCACGCCGACCCCCACTGCAACGCCTACAGCAACGCGTACGGCCACAGCCACGCCAACCGCCACCGCGACGCCGACAGCGACAAATACAGCTACGGCCACGCCAACCAACACCGCGACGCCGACAGCGACGAATACAGCTACGGCCACGCCGACCGGCGTGCGAAACGACCAGTGTGTCAATGCCACGACCATCACCAGCGCGCCATACACCACGACGCAGAGCACCGTGGCGGCGACCACTGAAGGGGGCCAAGGAGGCGACCCGGTCCCAAAGTGCGGCAACCAGAGCCAGGGTAAGAGCGTGTGGTATCGGTTCACGGCGCCGAGCGCCGGCACCCTGGAAGCGGACACGTTTGGCAGCAGCTACGACACCATCCTCTCGGCGTGGACCGGCTCGTGCGGCGCCTTCAGCCCGACCGCAGACGGCTGCAACGACGATGCCGGCGGCGGCCACCAGTCACAGGTGTCGTTCACGGCCAGCGCCGGGGTCACTTACTGGTTCATGGTGAGCGCGTACAACAGCGATGGCGGGACGCTGGATTTCGCTGTCACCTTCACGGGCACGGGCAGCACCGCAACGCCGACCCTGCCGCCTCCCACCTCGACACCGACGCGGACACCAACGTCCACCCAAACACCGTCTGCCACCCGGACACCGACCGCAGGAGGTCCCACATCGACACAGACCAACACCCCCATCAACACCGCGACGGCAACACGGACAAATACGTCGGCTGCCACGCCGACCGGTGTGCCGAATGACCAGTGTGCGAATGCAACGATCATCGCCAGCGCACCGTACACGAACACGCAGAGCACCGCGGCCGCGACCACGCAAGGCGGGCAAGGAGGCGACCCGACTCCGGCATGCGGCAACCAGAGCCAGGACAAGAGTGTGTGGTATCGCTTCACGGCGCCGAGCGCCGGCACGCTGGAAGCGGACTCGTTCAACAGCAGCTACGACACCATCCTGTCTGCGTGGACCGGTGCGTGCGGCGCCTTCAGCCCGACCGCAGACGGCTGCAACGACGATGCCGGCGGCGGCCATCAGTCACAGGTGTCGTTCACGGCGAGCGCTGGCGTCACCTACTGGTTCATGGTGAGCGCGTACAGCGACGATGGCGGCACGTTGGTCTTCCACCTCACCTTCACGGCCGCCGGCACCACCGCGACGCCATCGCCGAGCGGGACCGCGACGGTCCCGTCGGGGGCGACATTCACGCCAACGAAGACCCCAACAGCGACCGTCACCGGTATGGTAACGAAAACGCCAACGGCGACGCCCACCGGCGTGCCGAATGACCAGTGTGCGAACGTAACGGTCATCGCCAGCGCACCGTACACGAACACGCAGAGCACCGCGGCGGCGACCACTGAAGGGAGCCCAGGAGGCGACCCGGTTCCAAAGTGCGGCAACCAGAGCCAGGGTAAGAGCGTGTGGTATCGCTTCACGGCGCCGAGCGCCGGCACGCTGGAGGCGGACACGTTCAACAGCAGCTACGACACCATCCTCTCTGCGTGGACCGGCTCGTGCGGCGCCTTCAGCCCGAGCCCCGACGGCTGCAACGACGATGCCGGTGGCGGCCATCAGTCACAGGTGTCGTTCACGGCCAGCGCCGGGGTCACCTACTGGTTCATGGTGAGCGCGTACAACAGCGATGGTGGGACATTGGTTTTCAGCCTGAGCTTCCAACCCTAGCAGCCTGTCGGACTTGGCAGCCCGGAGCGACCCAACGGGGAGCGGGCCATAGAAAGGACGCTGGCCGCAGGCCCTAGAAAATCCGCTCACGGGCGGCGGCGATGGCTTTTTGCCAGCTGTGAAAGCTCGTGTCGCGCTGATCCGGGCTCCAGCGCGGCTCGAAGACGCGGCCAGAGCGCCAGGCGCCTTTGAGCTCGTCGATGTTGGCCCACACGCCGGAGGCCAAGCCTGCGAGGTATGCCGCACCCAGCGCTGAGGCCTGGACCGATTGCGGGCGTTCGACGGCGAGGCCGAGGACGTCGGCGAGGTGTTGTAACAGGAAGTCGTTGGCGGCGGCGCCGCCATCGACCCGCAGGCGCTCGGGCGGCAGTGTCGACGAGTCTTCGAGCAACGTCTCCAGCACCTCGCGGCTGCGATAGGCGATGCCTTCGAGCACGGCGCGCACGACGTGGGCACGTGTGCTGGCGCGCGACAGGCCGCCGATCACGGCGCGGGCGTGGGGATCCATGTGCGGCGTGCCCAGTCCTTGGAACGCCGGTACGGCCCACACGCCACCCGTGTCCGCCACCTGCATGGCCAGCGTACCGCTTTCTTCGAGACTCTTCAGAACGCCGAGCCCGTCGCGCAGCCACTGCACGGCTGCGCCGGCGCTGATCGCCGTGCCCTCCAGACAGTAGGTACGCTGCCCGTTCAGACCCCACAACACCAACGGATAGGCGCCGCGCATTGACAGCACCGGAAGCTCCCCGGTGTTGACGTCGGCCATCGCCGAGGTGCCGAAGGTGATTTTCACCGCGCCCTTCGCAAAGCCCATCTCGCCGAACATCGCCGCTTGCTGGTCACCGGCGATGCCGGCCACGGGCACCGCGGCACCGAACGCCTGCGGCGTCGCGAGTCCGTAGAGCTCGCTCGAGGAACGGATACGGGGCAGCATCGCTGCAGGAATGCGGAGCAGCGCCAGCGCTTGCTGGTCCCAACCGTCCTGCATGGCGTCGTACAGCCCGGTGCACGAGGCGTTTGAATAGTCGGTCACATGCGCGGCACCGCCGGTGAGGTTCCACACCAACCACGTGTCGATCGTGCCGAAGCACAAGTCTCCGTCTGCCGCCCGCGTCGCTGCGTCAGGCACGTTGCGCAAAATCCACTCCAATTTGGTCGCCGACGCGATAGCGTTGGTGAAGATTCCCTGCGCCAGCAGCTCGGGGACGCGCGCGGCGGTGCGGGCGTCTTGCCACACGATGGCCGGACAGATGGGTCGACCGGAGCGCCGCTCCCACACCACCGTCGTGGCGCGTTGATTGGTGATACCGATGGCACTGATGTCGCTCGGCACGAGACCGGCGGCTTCCAGCGCGCGCCCGCACACCTCGTGCGTCGCCTGCCAGATCGCCTCGGCGTCCAGCTCAACCCATCCGGGCTGCGGATAGCTCGGCGTCAGCTCCTGGTAGGCGCCGCCGGCGACCAGGCTGGCTTCTTTGAAGACGAGGGCACGGACACCCGTCGTGCCTTCATCGATCGCAAGAACGTGACGCATGCCGGCTAGGGAGCAACGGGCGGAATCAACGCGCCGGGGTTCATGATGCCGTTCGGATCGAGGGTGTGTTTGAGGGCGCGCAGTACAGCCAAGCCCGTCGCGCCCAACTCGCGCTCCATCCACGGCGTGCGCAAGCGGCCGATGCCGTGGTGATGCGCGATGGTGCCGTGACAGCGCAGCGTCGCCTCCATCGTCTGCCTCCAACAGGCCAGATACGTTGGCTCGGCGCGCACCGGATCCTCGGGGCGGGCGACGAACGTGAAGTAGATGTTGGTGCCCTGCGCGTAGCTGTGCGAGCTGTGCCCGGAGGCGACGATGACGCCCTCGACGGTTTGCAGCGCTGCGATAACCTCGCGGTACAGGTCGTGGATGTGATCCCACGTCGTGGCCACCTCGATGGTATCGAGCACGAAGCCGCGTTGCAGGAAGCTCTCGAACCCGGGCACCTGATTGCGCTCCGCCAGCCAATGCTGCACCGGTTCGGTGCCGACCTCCGTGCCACCATGTGCGGTACAGACGCCGGCGCACGCGGCCGTCTCCACTGCGGTCAACGCCGGCGGACCTTCCGAGATCAAGAGCAGCAAGCAGTTGTCGCCCGTGCTCACCGTGGTGAACAGCCGGGCGGTTTCGACGCCGTCGTACAACCGCACGACCGGCGGCCGCCAACCGGCGCGCATGATCAGTCGAATCGCCTCCAGGCCGTCGTGCATCGACGCGAAGCTGTAGGCCTGACCGACGCTGCTCGCGGGACGCGGGAAGATGCGTGCGGTGAGCTCGGTCACAATGCCCAACGTCCCCTCGGAGCCCAGGAAGAGCTGGCGCAGGTCCGGTCCGGTCGCGGCACGCGGACCGACGCGCGTGCGCAACACGCGGCCATCGGGGAGCACCACTTCCAGCGCCAGGAGCAGGTCCTCGATGCTGCCGTAGCGCGTCGAGTATTGCCCGGCGGCGCGTGTCGCCACCCAGCCACCGACGGTCGACACGTCGATCGACTGCGGGAAGTGCCCCATCGAGTACCCGGCGGCGTTGAGCGCGGCCTCGAAAGCGTTGCCCATCATGCCGGCTTGCACACGCACGGTCAGCGCCGTCTCGTTCAACTCGACGATCTCATCCATCCGGCGCATGTCGACGACGACCGCACCGTCGTCCGGCAGCACGCCGCCGCACACGCCGGAGCCGGCACCGAACGGCACCACCGCCAGCCGCCGGGCATTGGCGTACGCGAGCAGTGCGGAAACCTGTTCAACGCTGTTCGGGCTGACGACGCACAGCGGCCGTGCGGTCAGCGCGCCGCGCAACGCCCGCAATTGCGACAGACACCACGTGTCACGGCTGTGCTGCGCCAGCGTCTCATCGTCCCAGCGGACGGCCGCAGCGCCGAGCCGGGCGACCAGCGCCTCGCGATGCACTGCGGCGCCGGAACCGGGAGCGCGCTCAGGCATGGGCCACACGCGGTGCGGCGACGGCTTCGAGCTCGGGAGAAAAGCTCTTCACTTCGCGAACGTGCTGCTGATAGCCAGCGAGCTCGGCATCGATCCGTTGGGCATCCCATCCGAGCAAGATACCCATCAGTCGTGCCACCTCGGGCGCGGCCGTGAGGCCATTCTGCGGATCCCACAAGAACAGGCGTCCGCGGCGCTCCAGGAAATCTTCCACCGTCATCGCCATCTCCTCGCGCACCGCGTACGCCACCTCGCTGCGGGTGACGGCCAGGTCCGGCGTACAACGCTGCGCCAGGGCCGGATCACCCGCCATGGCTTCCACCATACGCTCACCGTTGCTGCCGTAGAGTGTGACCAGGCGGTCGACGACATCCGGCGGCACTTGCGGCCAGCGGATGCGCAGGCGCGTGGCGAAGCCGGCGACGTCGTCGCCGGTGTCGCCGCCGCTCAAGCGCACCGATTCGCTGTCGCCCTTCTTCTCCGGCAGCGGCTCGCCGGCCTCGGTGCGGCGCTGCACCACCAGGTCGACGACCCGCTCCGCCATCTTGCGGTACGTGGTGAGCTTGCCGCCGGCGATCGACAGCAAACCGGTCGGCCCGACCATGATTTCATCCTTGCGCGATATTTCAGTCGGCTTCTTGCCTTCCTGATGCAGCAGCGGGCGCAGGCCCGCCCACGCGCCGACGACGTCGTCACGGTCGAGCCGATCGACCGCGAAGGTCGCGTTCGCCGCGTTCAGCAGGTAGCGCACGTCGTCGAGCGTGATCGCCGGATCGTCGTAGCGGCCTTGATAGTCGGTGTCGGTCGTGCCGATGTAGACAATGGAGCCGTGCGGCACAACGAACACCGCCCGCCGGTCCGGCGTGCTCATGACGACGATGCGCGACACGGTCAGGCGTTCGCGGTGCAGCACGAGATGAATACCCTTCGTCAGATGCAACCGCGGCCGCTCGCCTTCGCCTTGCAACAGGCGGATCGCATCAACCCACGGGCCGGCGGCATTGACGATGGCCTTTGCGCGGATGGGAAACTCAGCACCGGACGGAGCATCCTTCACGAGCGCGCCGGTGAGCCGGCTCCCCTCGGTGAGCAGCCTGATGACTGCGGTGTAGTTGGTGATGACCGTGCCGAGCGCCGCGGCCGCCTTGATGGTTTCGATCACCAGGCGCGCGTCGTCGGTGAGGTATTCGTAGTAGAGGCCGGCGCCGTAGATCCTTTCCGGCCGCAGCAACGGCTCCAACGCCAGCGTCTCATCGCGGCTGAGCATCTGGTTGCGCTCTTCTTTGAGGACGCGCGCCATGCGGTCGTAGGTCCACAAGCCGGCGCTGAGCTTGGCGTAGGCGCCGCGGCTGTGGATCGGAAAGAGCATCTGCATCGGCCGCGCCAGATGCGGCGCCAGGTGCCGGACGGCGCGCCGCTCGCGCGCCGCCTCCATGACGAGGGCGACATCCCCTTGCTCCAAATAGCGCAAGCCGCCGTGCACGAGCTTGGAGGAGCGGCTGCTGGTGCCGACCGCGAAGTCGCGCCGTTCCACCAGGGCGACGCGCAGGCCGCGCAGCGCGGCGTCGCGCGCGATGCCCGCACCGGTGATGCCGCCGCCGATGACCAGGAGATCAAACGTCTCCCGTGACAGCGTCTCGAGATTCTTGGTGCGCGTGCGAAACGAAAACTCGGCGGGCCGTGCCAAATCTATCCCTCTACGATCTCCGTCACATTCCATGTGGTCGCCGGGTTTGTCAAACGCCGCTTGTGCGCCGAACTTGCTCGAACGTCCGCGGGCTGCTTAGATTTGCCAGATGCGGTTGCGGGCGATTTGCTTTGACTATGGCGGAACACTGGATGACGTCGGGGGCGTCCATTGGTTGCCGCGCTTCGCGGCCCTCTATCAGCGCGCCGGATTGCATCTGCCCTTCGAGCAGGTTCGGGATGCTTTTGATCATGCCACGCACTGCGCCTACACGGAGCCCGGCGTCAGCGCGCTGCGCCTGCAGGCGTTGATCGAGTTTCACGTCGCCCGGCAGATGGAACGCTTGCAGCTGCGCGACACGGCGGTCGCCACGGCCGTGGTCGATGGATTCGTACGCAACTCGCGCGTCGGGCTGCAGGCGAGCCGTTCCGTGCTGAAGCGCCTGCGCGGGCGCGTCTCCCTGGGAGTGATTTCCAACTTCTACGGCAACGTCAAGCGGATCCTCGAAGATGCGCAGATCGCGCCGTTACTTGATGCGGTTGTCGATTCAACCTGCGTGCGATTGAGCAAACCCGATCCGCAGATCTTTGCGCTCGCGGTGCAGCAGTTCGGGTGCGCGCCGGCCGAGGTGCTGTACGTCGGCGACTCGTTCGAAAAAGACGTCGTCGGGGCACGACGGGCAGGGTTGCGCACCGCGTGGTTCGTCGGCGCTGGCGCGCGTCTGTGCTCGGCACCGGAAATGGTAGACATCCGATTGCGCTCTCTCGGTGACCTTGACGCGATCGTCGCATGAAGGTCGGGCTGATTGCCGCCGGCCTCGGGGAACGGTTGCGCGCCGGCGGCTACACACAACCGAAACCGCTCGTGCCGATCGCCGGGACGCCGCTGATCGACTACGTGCTCGGCGCGGCGGCGGGCGCCGGGCTGCACGAGGTGGCGTGCATCGTGAACGAGGAGTCGCGCGGCATCGAAGCCCATTGCACGCGCCGCTGGCCTGAGTTGCGCTTCGAGTTCGTGCGGCGCACGACCCCGAGCTCGATGGAAAGCCTGTTCACCCTGGGTCCACTGCTGGCGCGCGCGCGATTCGTGCTGCTCACCGTCGACGCGGTGTTCGCGCCCGCCGTCCTGCGCGATTTTCTGGCGGCGGCCCAGCGCCGCGACGCGGCCGACGGCGTGCTCGCGGTCAGCGGTTTCGTGGATGACGAAAAGCCGCTGTGGGTGCGGCTGGCGATCGATGGACGCATCACGGCGCTCGGTCCTGGCGCGCGCGACGGCGGCCTGGTCACCGCCGGCTTCTACGTGTTCGAGCCGGCCGTCTTCGCCGAGATCGAGGCGGCGCGCGCGGCGCGCTTCACCGCGTTACGCCAGTTTCTCGCTCACCTGCTCGAACGCGGCTATGCGCTGTACGGCGAACGCGTCGCCAAAACCGTCGATGTGGACCGCGCCGAAGACGTGCGCACCGCCGAGGCCTTTGTGCGTGCTGGGTTTACCCAATGAGCGCATTCCTCGGCATCACGCGTGAACGGGTGTTCTCGCCCGGGCGGGTCGCAGATGACCGCGCCATTCTCGAAGCCGTCGCCGCGTGCCTGCGACGGCGCGGTCACCTGGTGACGGTTTTCGGCGGCGACGACGAACGTTGGCCGGAACCGACCGGCGGCACGGTGGTCTTCACGATGAGTCAAGGGGAAGAAGCGCTGGCACAGTTGCAACGCTGGGCGGCGCGCGGCGTACGGATCGTGAACCCGCCGGCGGGTATCCTGAACTGCCAGCGTCACCGAACCATTGTCGCCCTCGCGCAGGCGCAGATTCCGTTTCCCGAAAGCGTTGTGGTGGACACGCGCGAGCCGCCGGTGCTGCCGGCGTGGGTCGGAAACGGCGGCGCGTGGATCAAGCGGGGCGACGTGCACGCGACCGAGGCCGACGACGTCGTACGCATCGACGGCGGCGCCGCGGCACGGCAGGCCCTGGAGAAGCTTCGCGCCCGTGGCATTCGCCGGGCGCTGGTACAGCGCCACGTGCCGGGAACCGTGTTGAAGTTTTACGCCGTGCGCGAGCGGTTCTTCCACTGCGTCCCGCCAGGTCATGGCCAAGAAATCGCCGCACCGGTTTTGCGCAACATCGACACGCTCGGCGCGCAGGCGGCACGCGCGCTGAACCTTGAAGTATACGGCGGCGATTGTGTCGTCGCGATGAACGGCCGGTTACAGCTAATTGACTTGAATGACTGGCCCAGCTACGCTCCCTGCCGCGCTGGGGCGGCTGAGGCAATTGCGGCCAATTTGCTTGCGCACGACGTCACGATTGGAACGTGAAAGCTGCATCAAAAAGAGCGCCGGCTCGCGCCGTCATTCCGGGGCCGAAATCGCAAGCCCTGGTGGCGGCCGAGGGAGAATACATCGCGCCGGGACTGCAGCGCATCGCGCAGCTGTCCGAGCTGGCGCTGGTGGAAGGGCGCGGCTGCACGCTGACCGATGCGGACGGTAACGAGTACCTCGACTTCTTTGCCGGCGTGGCCGTCGCCAGCCTCGGGCATTCGCATCCGCGCTTCGTCAAGGGATTGGTGCAGCAGATCGAGCGGCTCGCCGTCGGCAGCTTCACCACCGAACCGCGTTTGGCCTTGTTGAAGCTGTTGGCCGAGCTGGCTCCGGGTGGGCTCAAGCGCACCCAGCTCTACAGCGGCGGCGCCGAGGCCGTCGAGGCTGCCATTCGTCTCGCCAAGTCGTACACCAAGAAGCACGAGATCGTCGGCTTCTGGGGCGGCTTCCACGGCAAGACCGGCGGCGTGATGGGTTTGATCGGCGATGAATGGAAGCAGAAGTGGGGACCGCTGGCCCCCGGCACGCACCTGGTGCCGTATGCGGATTGCTACCGCTGCCCGTTCAAGTTGACACATCCGGACTGCGGCATGTTCTGCCTCGACTTCATCCGGCAAACGCTCAAGACCACGACCGCAGGGATGATCGCGGCGATCATCGTCGAGCCCATGCAAGGCACGGCCGGCAACGTCATTCCGCCGCCGGAGTTCTTGCCGGGTGTCGCCGAGATCGCGCGCGAGAATGACGCGCTGCTGATCTGCGACGAGATGATCACCGGCTTCGGCCGCACCGGCACGATGTTCGGCTCCGACCACACCGATACGGAACCCGACATCATGACCATCGGCAAGGGGTTTGGGTCCGGCTTCCCGATCACCGGTCTGATTTCGACGGACGAGATCACCGCGTCGCGTCCGTTCTCGAAGCCGAGCTCGTCCTCGTCGAGCTACGGCGGCAATCCGCTCGGCGCCGCAGCCGCATTGACGACGATCGAAACGATTCTCGATGACGATCTGGTCGACAACGCCCAGCGCGTTGGAGCGGTGCTGCTCCATGAGCTGCGCCGCCTGCAGGACAAGTACGAGTTCATCGGCGACGTGCGTGGTTCCGGTCTGCTGATTGGACTCGATCTGGTGAAGAATCGTGCGACCAAGGAGCCGCTGTCTGCGGCGGTCAGCGAAACGATCTTTCGCGGCGCCTTGCAACGGGGGTTGCTGCTCATGGGCTACTTCTCGCGCGTACGCATCAATCCACCGCTCATCCTCACGGAGACGGAAGCCCGCGACGGCGTCGCCATCCTCGACGAGGTGTTTGCCGAGGTAGCGCGCGCAGGCCGCTACCGTCAATGACGAGCGCTCGCGATGGCGCGATCATCGGCTTCGGCAACGTCGCTGCACACGGGCACCTGCCAGGCTGGCGTGAGCGCTCCGACTTCCGCATCGTCGCAGTGAGCGACTGCGACCCGCAGCGCCGAGCGCTGGCGGAGCAGTTGATTCCCGGCGTGCGCACGTACGCCGACAGCGCGGCGCTGCTGCGCCGCGAACGGCTCGACTTCGTCGACATCGCGACACCGCCGGCGCAGCACACGGCCGCCGTCCTCGCGGCCGCCAACGCCGGCGTGCACGTGCTCTGTGAGAAACCGCTGACGACGTCGTGGAAGGAGTACCGCGCCGTGCGCGCCGCGGTGCAGCGCGCTGGCGTCGTGCTCTACACCGTCGACAACTGGAAATACTCGGAGGCATTCCGCGTCGCCCGCGAGATGCTTGCCGGTGGTGCGCTGGGTGCGTTGCACGCCATATCGTTCGACACGGCGCGCAACGGCTGCGCCACGGCAACGGGCGACAACTGGCGCGTGCGCGCTTCCATCGCCGGCGGCGGCATCCTGGTCGACCACGGCTGGCATGCGTTCTATCTCTTGCTCGCGCTCGCGAACCAGTCGCCGCAGCGTATCCGCGCGACGCTCGAGCGGCACCGCTACGTCGACGCGGAGGTCGAAGATACCGCCCTGTGCGCGGTGGATTTTCCGTCGCTGACGGCGGAGATTCGCCTCACCTGGGCGGCGTCCGAGCGCCATACGTCCTGGCATTTGCAGGGGGACGACGGGCAGCTGCGTATCGATGACGATGAGCTCGTCATACAGGCAAAGGACGCGTACCGCTCGCGACGGTTGGCGACCGCGTTGTCCGCGGGCTCGCATCATCCCGAGTGGTTCGCCGGTGTCGTCGATTCGTTCCGCCGCGAGCTCGATGAGCCGTCGGTGCGCGGCACGAATCAAGCGGAGGCCGAGTGGTGCTTGCTGATGCTCGGCTTGGCGTACGCGTCCGATGCGCAGGACTCGCGACCGCTGGCCGTGCCGGAGCGCAGCGAGTGGCTTGAGGCGGAGGGGACACAACCGTGAAGACTGCTTTGATTCTTCCGCCGACGGCATCGAGCTTTCGCCGCGTCGCCGGCGTACCGCTCATTCAACGAACGGTCCTGTCCGCGCTGCGGTGCGATTTCGATCGGGTGATCGTCGTTGGTGGAGAACACTGCGGCCGGTTGCGCGCACTCTTCCGCAACGACGCGCGCACTCGTAGCGTCGAGGTGACCGAGACGGCTCCGGCCATCGAGGGATCGCGCATCGCCCTGATTCCGAGCGATCACTTGGTCACTGTGACGACGCTGCAACACGTCAACGACGTCGAGCTCGACGGCCGGCCGCTGCTCTTCCGTGCCGCGGCGCGCGGCGGCATCGCATTGTGCCGCCCGGGGATGTTGGACGGCATCGATACGCGCACCTTGACCGTCGATGGCGCTGCGGACCTGTGGGCCACGCTGCACGCACGCGGCGCGGAAACCCGCTCACTGAACGGTGAAGTGTGCGTCCCCATCAGCGACGCACAATCGATCGTTGCGGGCGAGGTGGCGCTGTGCGAGCAGCTGCGCGCCGATAGCGCCGTCAGCGACGGACCGCTGGCGCATTGGATCGACCGGCGCATCTCGCTGCGCATCAGCCGTTGGCTGGTACGCCACACACCCGTGCGGCCGAATCACATCACCATCATTGGAACGTCGGTGGGTCTGCTGGGCGCGACCGTTCTCGGCATTGGCACATACGCGGCCGGCGTGGTCGGCACATTGCTCTTTCTGTGTGCGACCATCATCGACGGCTGCGACGGCGAGGTGGCGCGGTTCACGTTCCGCGAATCGTCGTTCGGCGAGAAGTTCGACGTGATCACCGACAATATCGTGCACGTCGCCATCTTCGTCGGCCTCGCCGTCGGTCTGTATCGCCAGAATCCGGGTGGTCACTATCTCTGGCTCATGGCCATTCTGCTCGGCGGCTTCGCGTGCGATTCCGTGGTCACCTATTTCTTCTTGGTGCGCCGCCCGGGCTTCGCCAAGAGCCGCGGCACCCCGGTGTCGTGGAAGGGCAAGGTTCGGCAGCGCTTGCTCGCTGCATTTGAGGCGCTCATGAACCGCGATTTCGCCTATCTGCTGGTCGTGCTCGCCGTGGTGGATCGTCTCTACTGGTTCTTCTGGGGGACGGCGTTTGGAACCTATCTCTTCGCGATCTTGCTGGTGTGGATTTACCGCTGGCGTGATGCCGTGTGATCTTGCGCGACGCGGCGACAGGGCACGCAGCGCCCACGCTGCCAAGGGCGTTCCAGATTGCCGAGCGGGCGTTTCTCGTCGGCGGCCTGGCACTGCTGATCTTCCTGCTGCGTGAGCTGGGGACCGCCAGTGTCCTCGCCAATCTGCGCCTGGTCGGGTGGGGAGTTGCCCTCATCGTCGGGCAGGAGATTCTGGCGTACCTGGCCAACACGCTGGGTTGGCTGGCGGCCTTTCCCAGCCCGCGATCACGGATTGCATTGCCGCAACTGCTCGGGGCGCGCATCGCCGGCGACGCCATAAACTACGTCACCCCGACGGCCACCCTCGGCGGTGAGTTCGTGCGCACCCGCTTCCTGCGCGGTCAAGCGTCGGGAACCTCGATCGTCGCCTCGGTGGCGGTGGCGAAGCTCGCGCAGACCGTCGGCCAGATCGTTTTCGTCGTTCTCGGGCTGGCGCTGATTCTCAATGACACGCCGCTCCCCCCGGGAATTCGCCACGGTTTGCTCGCGGGCCTGGTCGTGTTCTCGGCCCTGGCGCTGGTCTTGTTCTTCGCGCAACGCCGCGGCATGTTCGCGCCAATCTTGCGGCTGGTGCAGCGACTGGGCTTGTCTGGGCGCCTGCCGGAGCTCACCAGGCGTGTGCAGCACCTCGACGAAGAGATTGCCCGCATTCATGGCGATGCGAACGGCGGCTTCCTGCTGTCGTCGGCGAGCTTCCTTGTCGGCTGGATGCTGGGGATCGTCGAGATCTATCTCATCTTGTGGTTTCTGCACGTGCCCGTCAGCGTGCAGCGGGCACTGACCATTGAGGTGCTGTCGGTGGCCATCGACGGCATGCTGTTCTTCGTGCCGGCCAAGCTCGGAACGCAGGAAGGCGGCAAGGTACTCATCTTCACGCTGCTCGGCCTCGATCCTGCAAAGGGATTGGCACTCGGCATCCTGCGTCGCATTCGGGAGCTGACGTGGGCAGGCATCGGCCTGCTGATTCTCTCGCGACAGCAGTTGGCAGCGCGACCGGCGCGCGAGCCACTCCCCCACTGATCCCGTCCGGTACCGATGAGCGGCGTTCCTCCGTCGCAGCATTCCGCCCGGCGCCGGCTGATCGTGGCGGCCGACGACTTCGGCCTGTCGCCGGGCGTCAACGCCGGCATCATCACGGCGCATCGCGACGGGCTGCTGACGGATGCCAGTCTGATGGTGAACGGCGCCGCGTGTGCGGAAGCCGTGGAACTGGCGCGTGCGCACCCGAACCTGTCCGTGGGCTTACATCTGGTCCTCGTGCAGGGCCGCGCAACCTCATCGCCGCAGGACGTTCCCGCGCTGGTAAATCGCGATGCGATGTTCCGCAACAATCCCGTCGCCATGGGGTTGCGGTACTTCCTGTCTCCGGGGATTCGCGCTCAGCTCGAGCGCGAGGTGCGCGCCCAGTTGGAGCAATACCTGTGCACCGGCTTGCCGCTGTCACGCGTCGACGGCCACCTCAACATTCACATGCATCCGACGGTGCTGGGCATTCTGATCAAGGTGGCGCGGGAGTATGGTATCCACGCCATCCGTCTGCCACGCGAGCCGCTGGGCATCTCGCTGCGGCTGGACCGCCGCTGGCTGCCGCGCAAGCTGGCCGAGTCGATGACGTTCAAGGCGCTGGCGGCGTACGCGCAGCCGCGTTTGGCGGCGCACGGCATTCGGCATCCCGACCAGATGTTCGGCCTACATCAAAGCGGTCACGTGACGGAGCCCTACGTGCTCGGCCTGTTGGATGCCCTGCCTGCCGGGGTCACCGAGATCTACTGTCATGCTGCACACATCGATGCAGAGGCGCGCCGCTGGCGCCCGCCTGAGTACGAAAGCGAAGCCGAGCTGGCGGCGCTCACCAGCGACCGCGTCCGTGCAGCGTTGAGCGCCGCCGGCATCGAGCGCATCAGCTACCGGGATCTGATTTCCTCGGCTTGAGGTGCCGGTGTGCCAGCATACGTTGCGGGCCGCTCACCGAAACCGGCGAGCAGACCGGCGCCGGCGATCGCCAGCGCGAAGGCGAGCGGCCGCAGCACCGCGGCGACGCCGTGGCTGGGGAGCGACTCGTTGAAGACGACGAGACCGCCGATGATCGGCACGAGGTTGGACAGCGCGGAGAACAGCGGCATCACCACCACGCCGCGTCCGGCTTGGAAGGCCCCCTGCATCAGCATGAAGCCGGCAAGATTCGCGACCATAGTAAGCGGCAAGTACGCGCTTTTCACCGCTTCGAGGAGCGACGGCGCAGCGGTAAGCCCCTTCGCGTAAACCGAGCCGAGGCCCAGTAGGAGACCGCTCGCCACGCTGAGCCCGATGGCGCGCCGCGGCGCCGGATCAATGACAATGGCCAGCACCGACAGCAGGAACAGCGCCAGAGAGAACGGCAGGATCCCGTGCGCGACGCCACTTGCCGCCGGCGCGGCGGAAAGAGAGATGCTCAACACGATGAGCGATACGGTGATCACCGAGACGCCGAGCCACTCGGCGGGACGCACGCGCTCACCCAGTCCGAAAACCGCCAACACGACGAAGAGGGCGATGCCACCGTTCATCACCGTATGCACGATCGACAGCGGTGCGGCACTGAGCGCCGCGAGGTAGAGCGCGAAGCCGCCGATTTGCAGCACCAGACCCAGTATCCACCAACGATTGCGAATGAAGGCCAGCCACACCCCAAGGCGCCAACCGCCGTCGAGCGACGGCAAGCGTTCCGCCTCGCGCTTCATGAAGTACAGGCCGACGGTCAACGCGACGCTGGCAAGGATCGCCTGCGCCGATGCAACGTACATACGTCAGGCGATGGCAGATGCCGGGCCGGCGGTCAAGCCGCTCGAGCTCACGCGCTTGGCGCCGTCGAGGCGGCGCCGTTGCCGTTGGAGCGTCGCTTGCGCATGGTGCTGAGGAACTCACCGGCTTCGCGCAGCATGCGCCGGCGCTCGTCGCGGCTCTTGACCATCTTCTTCGCGGCCTTGAAGAAGTAGCGCGGCCGGAAGTAATAGCGCTTGTAGAATCGTTCGACCGCCGCGAAGATCTCTTCGGCCGACGCCTCCGGATAGCTTACCGTGCAGCGCTGGTAGCCGGCTTCGTCGTTGTAGACGTTCTGCACCAGGAAGTTGTGCTCCTTGACGTATTCGAAGAAGTGCGTGCCCGGATACGGCGAGGCCAACGAAACCTGAATGGTCTCCGGGTTCATCTCCTGCGCGAAGCGGATGGATTCCTCGATGGTCTGGAGCGTCTCACCCGGCAGCCCAACGATGAAGGTCCCGTGGATCAGGATGCCGAGGTCGTGGCAGTCCTTGGTGAAGCGGCGTGCGCGCTCGACGCTGACACCCTTGCGGATGTTCTTCAGGATCTGCTCGTTGCCCGACTCGTAGCCGACCACGAACAGACGCAGGCCGCCTTCCTTCATGGCGCGTAGCGTCTCCCGATCGACGTTGGCGCGCGAATTGGTCGACCAGCAGACTCCCAGCGGCTTGAACATTTCGGCGAGCTTGCGAGCGCGCGGCGGATCAGCCGTAAACGTGTCGTCGTCGAAAAAGATCTCCTTCATCTCCGGGAAGAGACGCTTCATCTCTTTGACTTCCTCAAAGACGTTCTCGGGGCTGCGCGTGCGGTACGAGTGGCCGGTGGTCACCTGCGGCCACAGACAGAAGGTGCAGCGGGCCGGGCAGCCCCGGCCCGTGTACAGCGACACATACGGGTACTGGCAGTACGGGCTGTTGTATTTCAGGTAATCGAGATCCCGCTGGTAGATCTGCGTGACGAAGGGCAAGGCGTCGAGTTGCTCGCTGGTGAGCGGCGGCGATTCCGGGTTGTGGACGGTGCTGCCGTTGCGGCGATAGCTGATTCCGGGGATCTTTGCCCAGTCCTTTCCTTCCGCTACGTCGCGCACGGCGACGTCGAATTCCTTGCGGGCGACCAGATCAATCGCCGGCGACGTCTGTAGCGATTGTTCGGCCTGGGCGGTGACGTGACCACCGACGAACGCGATGACGCAGCTCGGATTGGCGTCCTTGATCATCTGCGCCGTACGCACATCGAGTTGGAAAGAAGGCGTGCTGGTGTGCAACACGACGAAGTCAAACTCGCGGGCGATCGCGACGGTCTGCTCTTGGTTGAGACGCTCGGGAGGGGCGTCGAGCACTTTGCTGCCCGGGATCATCCCGGCCGGGTAGCAGAGCCACGTCGGGTACCAGAATGACCACACCTCACGCGTCGCTTGATATCGCGAGCCCGCGCCCCCATCGAAATCATCATAGGAAGGCGGGTTGAGAAAAAGCGTTTTCATCCGACACTCCTCTCCCCTGGTCAGCAACGGCACACTAACCGAGCGGCCCGGCGCAATCAAGACGCTATGACTCCATGTTGTCGCGCGCCGTCAAAATACGTTGCGTTACCTTCAAAAGTCCAGCTCCCGTGTCGGAATTTTTCACCGCGGAGCGGCGCGCACGGCTGGCCGTTCCGTCCGCCACTTTCCTTCGGTCGACGGCTGTGATTTGAGCCTCCCAATGCGGTGTCCACGGTTCCTGCGTTGCTGGCTCGCCGTCACCTTGTCCATGGGATGTCTGCGTCCACTCTGTGCAGGGGCCGAGACCGAGAGGACGCTGATTCCCGTGCCCGAAATCATCGTCGATCCGAACGAAGGCACCACCGTCGGCTTTCTCCCGGTCCTGTTGATTGCCAGTGAAACGAAGGCCGTGCGCAGCATCATCGCGCCGGATGTGCGTTACAACGACATCACCGGCGTCTATCCCACGTTCCGCTTTTTCGACTACCCGGATCCCAAGCAGAGGTATTTTCTGGTTGCCGGAAAAGGAACCAGCCGCGGCGAAGACGCCGAGGCCAACTACGTCGGTGAAGACCTGTTTGCAGGGTGGTTGGACCTCCGCGCCAGCGCCGTGCACGAGCAGGATCCGTTCGAGCGCTTCTTCGGCTTCGGCAACAACACGCCCGGATCGAACGAGACGAACTACACCTCCACCACCAACGCGGCCACGGTGTTCGCGGGGCTGAACTTGCCCGGGTCACTGCAAGGCTCATTGCAAACGCGCCTGCGGCGCGTGCAAGTCGGTGAGGGTGGCGTCAACAGTCTGCCGCAGGTGCGTGATCCCGCGTCCGGTTTTTCCACCGTCAAGGGTGCGGACGGCGGGACGGTCGTCGGCGAACGATTCGGCTTGGCGTACGATACGCGCGATCGCACCGACATCCCGACGCAGGGCGTCTTCGGCAACGGCAGCATTGAGGTCGTGGACCGCGGCATGGGCAGCTCTTTCTCGTTCGTCAAGTACGGCTTGGAAGGCAAGGCCTTCGTGCCGCTGCGCGACGACAAGAAGTACATCCTCGCCTTGCACGGCGAGTGCGATTACTTGCAGAACGGGCAGGACGCGCCGTTCTTCGAAAAGAACAGCGTCGGCGGCATCCATAGCCTGCGCGGGTTCGGGAGCAACCGTTTCACCGACAATCATCGCTTCTTGATGCAGGCGGAGCTGCGCACCAATGTCTACGAGCGGGAGATCTTCGGCGTGCGCGCCCACCTGGAGCTCGCACCGTTCCTCGACTTTGCCAAAGTCTTCCATACGGCGAATGAGTTTCTGCTGGAGGACCTCCATGTGGTCGGCGGGCTGGGCGTGCGTGCCATCGTCGTCCCGCAAGTGGTGGCGTACATCGATTTCGGTACCGCCGGCGGCGGACCCGCGGCCTTCACGGGGATCGACTACCCGTTCTGACCGCCCATCAACCGCCGCAAGGCTCAGCGGTGGCGGCGCGGGCCGCCGTCGAGCATATGACCGCTATCCTGCACGGCGGCGAGGAAGTCTTGATTGACGTCAATGTTCGCCCGCGCTTTGAGATAGTTGGTGAACTCCTCCACGGCCTGTCCTCGGCCGCGATCCAAGGCCTGACGCGCCAAGTCCGACTTTTGCGCCTTGAACTGGTCCTCGTCGGCGGGGATACGCTCCTTGAACACCGCGAGCACGCTCGCCCCCGACACGCTGTACACCGCCGGTGCAACCGGCTTGTCAGCCGTCAGGTCGAAAGCCGCCTTCTTCAGCTCGGGTGCGTTGCCGATATTCGGGATATACGTGCCCGTGCGGGCGAACGGGCCGGACTCCTCCACCTTCAGGTTGTTCGCCGCCGCCAGCTTATCGGTATCCGACTTCTGCAATTCGGGCAGCAGCTCATCGGCCTTCTTCTTGGCGAGCGCCTCGGCCTGCTCGTTTCGCGCCGCCTGCTCCACACGCTCGCGGATCTCGGCGAGCGGCGGCACGTGACTGGGCAGCTTCTCACCGACGCGGAACACGACGTAGCCCTTCGGTGAGTCGATCACCGCACCGACGTCGCCGGCATTCGCCGCCAGCGCGGCCTTCGTCACGTCCGGGTTCATGCCGATTCCGGTAATCGCTTCGCCACGGGCGAACGGTGCCGGTGTCGCCACGCTGAGGCCGTCGGCTTGCGCCAGATTCGCCAACGTCTCGCCCGCGACCGCTTTGGTCTGATCACCTTCCGCCTGCGTGCGCGCCAAGTCTCGTGATTTGTCCTTGGTCAGGGCCGCGACGATGTCGGCGCGCACCTCGTCGAGCGCCTGCGTGCGCGCCTCCTGCTTGGCGTCGACCTTGATGATGTGGAATCCGAAGGGTGACTCGACGAGGTCGCTGGTGGCCCCAGGGGCAAGGGCGAACGCGGCGTCTTCGAACGGTTTCACCATCTTGCCGCGCGCAAACGAACCAAGGTCCCCACCGTCGCCGGCGCTCGCGTCCTCGGAGTATTGCTTGGCGAGCGCGGCGAAATCCTCGCCCGCCTTGACCTTCGCCAACACCTCTTCGGCGTGCTTGCGTACCTCGGCCTTCAGCTCCGGGCTCGCGTCGGGCGCGACCTTGAACAAAATGTGACGGGCGTGGACCTCCTCCGGTTTCTCGTAGTCAAACTTGTGATCGTCGTAGTAGCCTTGGATGTCCTCATCCGTGAGCTTCACCTTGTCGGCGAACTGCTCGGGGGCGTACAGCACGTATTCCAATCGCACGCGCTCCGGCTCACGGAACGATTCCTGATGTTTGTCGTAATACGCCTGCACGTCGGCATCGGCCAGGTTCACCTGCGAGAGAAACTCCGGCACGTCGAGCTTGACGAAGCGCAGGTTGACCTTCTCATTGTCGTACACGTAGCGATCGTGCACCTCGGCGTCGCTGACGTGCACCCCGGAGATGATCAGATCCTGCACCTTGCTGACCAGAAGCTCCTGCCGCTCGGCATCCTCGAAGTCTCCGGGGGTGAGATCGTTGGCGCGCAAGACCTGCACGTAGAAATCCCTCTCGAAGCGTCCGCGTCGCTGAAAACTCGGCATCGCCGCGATCGCGTCACGCAGCTCCGCCTCGCTCACGCTCAAGCCGATCCGCTGCGCTTCCTGCCGCATGAGAGTGCCCCGGATCAGCTGATCCATGGCGCGGCCCTTCAGGTCGAGCGCCTTGGCAACCTCCGGTTTGAAGTTGTCTTTGTACATGTTCTGATAGACGCGCACGAGACTGTCATAGGCGCGGTAGTATTCGGCCGGATCGATGGGATCGGCATTGACGCGCGCGGCGACCTCCGCTTTCTCGCCTCCGACGATGCCGCCCATGCCCCAGAAAACGAACACGATGACGATCGCCACGAACATGAACTTGACCCACGCAGCTTCGGCGTTACGACGAATGAATTTCAGCACGGAAATTTGTCCTCGGCGGGACGATAGACAACCACCCCGGCAAAATCAAATCGCCTCGCCGTGTAGCGGGAGCAGGCACACCCCGCCCGCATGAACGGCCATTTAGGTTCGGTTCAGGCCCGGTTCATCACGCGGCTGCTACGCTGAGACATACGAGTGGCATCTGCGAAGCCCGATGGAACGGCGCACACGATACCTCTGGACCGTGCTGCAAGACACGGGCGGCCGCAACGGCGCCGTGGTGGCGCTCTGCCTCACCGCCACGCTGTGCGCCGCACGTACGCCGGCGGACACCCTCAGTGTCGACAGCTGCGTCGGTCTCGCGCTGGCGCGCGCCCCGGCGGCACGTGCCGCGGCGTTCGACGTCGATGCGGCAGCGGCACGTCTCCGGGCGGCGCGCGCGGCCTACGCACCCCGCTTGCTCGCCGAAGGCGAGTACGGTCGCTCACAAGGCTTCGACGAGGTGGTCACCAACGGCGGCAGCACGGCGGCACTGCTCACGGTGGAAACCACGCTGCTCGACGGCGGCCTGCGTGATGCGCAGGTTGCGTCGGCACAGGCGCGTCTGAAGTCCGCGGCGGCGCTCGAGCAGCAACGGCGCGCCGACGTCGCCCTGGCGGTGCGGACGGCGTACTTCGTCGCCCTCGCGGCGCGCTCGGAAACCGAGATCCAAGGCGATAATCTGCGCGTGCTGCGCGAATCCGTCGGCCTGCTGCAACGCCAGGAAGCCATCGGCCTCGTGCCGCACAACGACGTGCTGCGCGGCCAGCTCGCCGTAGAGGCGGCGCAGACGGCGCAACGCGCTGCGGCAGCGCAACTGGACAGCGCACGCCGTGAGCTGGCCGCGCTCATCGATGCCGACGTCACGGCAGCCTCGCTGACCGAGCCGGCGCCGGCAGCATTCCACGAGGCCACCGCCGCGATGATCGACGCAAGCCCGGTCATCACCGACGCTCGGGCCGCGCTCGAGGCGGCCCGGCATGACGCCGACGCGATGCGGAGCGAGTGGCGCGGCCACGTGACGCTGACGGCCAGCGGCGGAGCGCTCGGCGTGCAGCCGGGACCGACGTTCCGTGACAACGGCGGCGGCCAGTTCCTGTTCGGCGTGAGCGTGCCGCTTTTCGACGGCGGTGCCGTCGCGGCGCGCATCGCTGCAGCCGTCGCCGCCGCCAACAGCGCCGCGGCCGATCTGCAGCAGGCGCGACAAACCATCACCATTGCACTGGCGCGCGCCAGCGTTGAGGCGCGCCGCGCGCAGGCCGACCTGACCGCCGGGCAGCGCACGGTGCCGACGGCCGAAGAAGATTTCCAGCTGATGCGTGCCCGCTACTTCGGCGGCGGCAACGTGCGCTTGCTCGAAGTGCTCGACGCTCTCAGCCAGTCCGTCGAATCCCGTCTCAACGTGCCGCGCGCCTTGCTGACCTGTCGCCTGGCGGTGGCGACTGAGGCGCAAATCCTCGGCGAGGTGACGCCATGACACCACGGCTCGCGTCGGCACGCTGCCTGCTGCTGATGCTGTTCGCATGTATCGCCGTTTCGGCGTGCGAACCCACGACGGAAACCCCGGAGGAACCACCCGCTGCGCCGATCCAGGTACGGGTCGTGCACGTTCACCGCGGCGAGATTCGCGACGTGCTGACCGTTACGGGCCAGACCGAGGCGTTGTCGGTGTTGCGCATGGCGTCGCCGGTCGCCGGACGCGTGACGGCGTTGGACGTACACGCCGGCGATCACCTCGACAAAGGCGAGGTGGCCGTGCGCGTCATCCCGCTGGAAAACGAGGCCGCGGTGCATGGCTTCGACGTGCTGCAGCACGCCGCCGCGCTGAACGCGACGGAGGGACAGGTCGCGCGCCGGCTCGAACAGGACCTGAGCAGCCGTGACATCCCGTTGCGCGCGCCGTTTTCGGCGGTCGTTGCGCAGCGCTTGCACAATCCCGGTGAGCAGGTCGCGCCGACCGACGTCTTGCTGGAGTTGTTCGATCCGCAGTCGCTGTATGTCCTCGCGCAGGTGCCGGTCGAATCGGCCGCGCGCCTCGGCATCGGCATGCCGGTGGACGTCACCGCCGCTGAAACACCTGTAACCGGACGGATCGTCGCCATCGTCAGCGCGCTGGAACCTCAGACGTTGACCGTTCCGGTACGCATCTCCTTGACGGCTCCGCTTGAGCTTTTGCTGCTGCATGCCGCGGTCGAGTGTCGCATTACCCTGGCACGGCACGCCGACGCCTTGGTCATCCCGCGCTCGGCGTTGGTCTCGTCCAACGTCGGTGACCGCGGCGTCGTCATGGTCGCAGTGGAGGACCATGCCCAGCAGCGCGCGGTGCGGCTCGGCCTGCACACGCAGACGGACGTCGAGGTGACCGACGGGCTCGCCGCGGACGAGGCCGTGCTGGTTGAAGGGCAATACTCGCTCCCCGATGGCACCGCGATCCAGCCGGTGCCGATGACCGAATGACCCTGGGCCGTTTCATCACACGCAACCGCACCGCGATCCTCGGCCTCACGGCCTTGCTGGTGGCCGCGGGGCTCTGGGCCGCATCGACGATGCCGGTGGCGATCTTTCCCGAGATCGCCTTTCATCGCATCAACCTGATTGCCCGGGCTGGCAATCTGCCGGTGGAACAAACCGTGACCGCCGTGACGCGACCGCTGGAAAGTGCGTTGAGCGGAGTCCTCGGGCTGGAGACCATGCGTTCCTTGACGACGCGCGGCGGCGCGCAGTTCGAGTTGGTGTTCGACTGGAATCAAGACATGCTGCGCTCGCTGCAGTTGGTGCAGACGGCGATGGACGAGACCCGCAGCGCGCTGCCCGCGGCGACGGATTTGGAGGCCCGCATGCTCGACACGTCGGCATTTCCAATCGTCGGCGTGGCACTCACTTCCTCGCAGCGTACGCTGGCGCAGATGTCGGACTTCGCCATCTACGAAGCCGCGCCGCTGATGCGCACGATTCCGGGCGTGTATCGCGTCGAGCTGAACGGGGCCAGGATCCGCGAGTACGCACTCACCGTTGATCCGGTGAAGCTGGTGCAGCACCACCTCGACGTCGACGCCGTGGCAGCCGCCGTGCGCCACTCCAACGTGATCGCCGCCGGCGGCCGGGTGCGCGACGGCTACCAACTCACCCTCGCAGTCGTGCATGGAGAGGGCACCGAGCCGAGCGCGCTGCGCAACATCGTCGTGGCGGAGGATCACGGCACGCCGGTGACGTTGGGCGATGTCGCCGAAATCGATGCGAGCCTTCAGGAGGACTTCACCCGCGCGGCCGCCGACGGTGCGCCGGCGGTGTTGATCGGTGTCTCCCGGCAACCATCCGGAAATTCCGTCACCATCTCGAAGGGAGTGCGGCAACAGCTGGCGGTATTGGCGCGGGCGCATCCGGAGTACCGGTTCTCCGTGTTCTACGATCAGGCCGACCTCGTTCAAGAAGCCATCGCCAGCGTCCGCGACAGCATCGCCGTCGGTTTGATTCTGGCGGTGGCGACGATCTTCTTTTTCATCGCCCATACACGTACAACCCTGGTTGCCGCGGCGGTGATTCCGGCGACGGTGTTGATCAGCTGCATTGTCCTGCGGATGCTCGGCATGACGTTCAACCTCATGACGCTCGGCGGGATCGCCGCCGGCATCGGCCTCGTCTTGGATGACGCCATCGTCGTGGTCGAGAACTTCCACCGTCACCGCGTCTCTGGAGAGACGGCGGACGTGGCGCTGCCGGCATCGGTCAACGAGATCACCCATGCGCTCCTCGGATCGACCCTGACGCCGGTGGCAGTGTTGTTGCCGCTCGGCGTGCTGAGCGGCGTGCCCGGCGCTTTCTTTCGCCCACTCGCCGTGACGATGTCCGTGGCGCTGCTGGTCTCGCTGGTGCTGGCGTTGAGTTTCACTCCGGCGCTGGCAGCGGCGCTGGAATCGGGGGATGTCCGGCGCGCCACCGAGGGGCCCGGCGATCGGATGGCGGCGTGGCTGAGTCGCATCTATACTCGCGGCCTGCGCTGGACGCTGAAGCATGCCTGGCTCGCCCTCCTCGTCGGCGTGGCATTTGCGGCGGTGGCACTGGTTGCCTATCGCCACGTCGAAACCGGATTCGTGCCGGAAATGGACGAGGGCGCATTCATCCTCGACTACTGGTCCCCGCCGGGCACGTCGTTGGAAGAAACGCTGCACATGCTGGACACGGTCGACTCCATCTTGCAGCACACACCGGAAGTGACCACGTTCTCGCGCCGCACCGGCGCCGAGCTGGGATTCTTCCTCACGGAGACGAACCGCGGCGACTATGCTGTCCGCCTGCGCCACGACCGGCGCCGCGGCATCGAAGCGATCATGGACGGCGTGCGCGACGCGATCCATGCGCAGCTGCCGGGGTTGCGCGTCGATTTCGTACAGATCATGCAGGACATGATCGGCGACCTGAGCGGCAACCCCAACCCCATCGAGCTCAAGCTCTTCGGCAGCGACCAGCAGGCGTTGGAGCAGACGGCACGCGCCGCGAACGCGCAGATCGCGTCCATACCGGGCGTGGTCGACACCTTCGATGGCATCACGCCGGTCGGCCCGACGTACCAGGTCGACGTCGATGAACAGCGCGCGAACCTTACCGGCTTGACCGCCGATGCCGTACAGCGCTGGCTGGAGACGGCGATCACCGGCACCGTCGTTGGGCAGGTCTTGGAAGGCGACCGCGCCATCCCGCTGCGCGTGCGCTATCCCGACCGCTTTCGCGAGCGGCTGGACACGATTGACGATCTGACTTTGGTGGCGCCGCAGGGGAAGCTCGTACCGTTGCGCTCCTTGGCCCGCGTCGGTGCCGGCCCGGTGGCGGTGCAGCGCACGCGCGAAAACCTGCGGCAAGTCGTGCGCGTGACGGCGCGGCTGAGCGAGCGCGATCTCGGGTCGGCCATTCGTGACGTGCAACGCACCTTGCGTGACCAGTTGACCCTGCCGCCGGGAGTCACGCTCGAATACGGCGGCATCTACGCCAGCCAGCAGAAGGCGTTCGGCGAGTTGCTGCTGGTGTTCTTCGCATCCATCGCCTGTGTCGCCGCTTTGCTGCTGGTGGAGTTCGGATCGTTCGCCGCGGTCATCGCGATCATCGTCGGCAGCAGCCTGGCGCTCTCCGGCAGCCTCGCCGGCTTGTGGGCGACCGGGACAGCGCTTAATGTGTCCTCGATCGTAGGGATGATCATGGTCGTTGGCATCGTCGCCAAGAACGGCATTCTGCTGCTCGACTTTGCGGGGCGGGAGTACGCGCGGACCGGCGACGTGGAGGCGGCGTTGATCCGCGCCGGTGCGGTGCGCTTGCGCCCGATTCTGATGACCTCGATGGCCGCGGTGGCGGGGCTGGCGCCGCTCGCCTTCGGTATCGGCGCCGGCGCGCAGATGCAGCAACCGCTGGCGATCGCCATCCTCGGGGGTGTGGCGCTCTCGATGCTGTTTTCGCTGATCGGCGTGCCGTTGCTGTTCCTGCTGCTCGCCCGCCCCGGCCCGGCCGCGAACGAGTGACGCATGCGTCTCCTGGTCGTGGAGGACGAACAGACGCTGGCGCGCTACCTCCAGCGTGGACTGGAAGAAGGCGCTTGGGCCGTAGATCTCAGCGACACGGTGGACGCGGCGTGGCGCCTCCTGCTGCTCAACCCGTACGATCTGCTGATTCTCGATCTCGGCCTCCCGGGAGCCGACGGCGGCGATCTGCTGCGGCGCTTGCGCGAAGCGGGCATGGATACGCCGGTGCTCATCCTCACCGCGCGCGGCGCGGTCGATGATCGCGTCGCGGGGCTCAACGCCGGCGCCGATGATTATCTGAGCAAGCCGTTTGCCTTCGCCGAGCTGGTGGCCCGTATCCACGCCCTGCTGCGACGCGGGCATGCGGTCCGCTCGGCAACGTTGCAGGTCGGCGACGTGCAGCTCGACGTCCTGAAGCGCCAGGCGCAGCGCGGCGCGCGCTGCATCGAGCTCACGGCGCGGGAGTTCAACGTGCTGGAGTTTCTCATGCGGCACGCCGGTGAGGTGGTGACGCGCACGATGCTCACCGAGCACGTCTGGGGCGACCACTACGATTCGCTGTCGAATCTCATCGAGGTCTTCGTCAATCGCCTGCGCAAGAAGCTCGAAGCCGACGGCGCCCCGCGCCTGCTGCACACGGTGCGCGGCGCCGGCTACGTGATGCGCGAGGAGCCGCGGTGAAGCGCTCGATCCGCGTGCGTCTCCTGGTGTGGGTGGTGGCGCTGCTGCTGCCGCTCTCGGCCGTTGCGGGCTGGTTGCTGATCCAGGTCTTCGGCAATCGGCTGCTGCACGACATCGACGTGGCGCTGCAAGAAGAAGCCGAGACCATCGCTGAGCTGTTGACCACGCCGGCAAGCCCGGACGCCGTCGCGGACCTATTGGCGCGCATCTCCGGGGAGACGGATTCGGGGCCGCACAAGTACATCGTCGTCACACGCAATGGTGCGACCATCGCCGAGGCGCCGCGCGACGCCGGCGCCGTTCTCGCCTCCGGCAAGCCGCAGCTGCGCATCGTCCGCTATCAATCTCGCGATGGTGCCCTCATCGTGTCGATCGGAGTGTCGGGCGCAGCCGCGGTGCATGCCAAGCAGCGGCTGACGTCGCTGCTGGTCGCCGGCATCCCGCTGATGCTCGGACTCTTCGGCAGCGGGCTGTGGCTGGTCGTCGGCCGCGCGTTGCGCCCGCTCGAGCAGGCCTCGCAGCACATGGACGGCATTGCCGCGGACACGCTCGCGGTGCGCGTGCCGGTGGATAACCGCGACGATGAGGTCGGGCGCATGGTCACGGTCCTCAACCGCATGTTGGAGCGCCTGGAGCACGCCGTCGGGCAGCTGCGGCGCTTCACGGCCGACGCGGCACACGAGCTGCGCACGCCGTTGACGGTGTTGCGCACCGGTCTCGAGGTCGCATTGGCGCGCGAGCGTCCGGCGGCGGAATACCGTGCCGCGCTCGCCGAAGCGTTGACGGGCACCGATCGTCTCTGCCGCTTGGCCGGAGACCTGCTGACCCTCGCGCGCCTCGACGCCGCCGGAGCGCCGCGGGCGGCGGTACCGGTCGATCTCGCCGAGATGCTGCACGAGCTCGGCGACGCCGCGGCGGACATAGTGGCGGTGGCGGCGCCCGGAGACCTGTGGGTGCACGGCAATGCCGGCGATCTCTATCGTCTGTTCAACAACCTCATCGACAACGCGGTCCGTCATGGGGGCAACGGCGCCGCCACGGAGCGCCAGATCCGTATCACTGCGCAGCGGGCTGCGGATCACATCGCGGTGACCGTGAGCGACGACGGTCCCGGCATTCCGCCGCATGAGCTGCAGCGCGTCTTCGACCGCTTCTACCGCGGGCACACCCAGCCGTCCGACGGCAGCGGCACAGGTTTGGGTTTGAGCATTGCGCAAGAGATCGCTCGCACCCACGGCGGGCAGATCACCGTCGCCAACCGAGCGGGCAACGGCTGCGCGGTGACGGTGACGCTGCCCGCGGCACCGTCACCCGAGCCGGCCAGAGGCGCGTAGTCGTCGCCGGCTCAGGGCGCGAGCGAAGCGTATACCGCCGCAACCAAACCGGGAGCGCGCGGATCTGCGGTCAGCCCGAGATCCATACGATTCATGACGTATCCGAGTGCGAAGCCGGCCTCCGGATCGGCGAGGCCGAGCGAGCCGCCGGCGCCAGGATGGCCGAAGCATGCCGTGCCCGCCGATGGCGACAGGGTGGGCGGCAACATGAAGCCGAGGCCACCGGCGTGAATCGGGCATCACAAAAGCCGGCGATCTCCAGCGGGCAACGTGGCCATCAATTCGGTTTGCACGAACCGCCGGCAGCCGGCTATGTGCGTTAGTGGAGGGAAATGCACATGGCGCTGGTTGATCTGCGACGCGAAGGCAGCGTTTTCATCCTCACGATGCGCAGCGGTGAGAATCGCTTCAATCGTTCATTTCTCGATGCGCTCGGTCGAGCCTTCGACGAGGTCGAGCGTTCCAGTGGGCCGGCGGCGTTGGTGACCATTGGTGAAGAGAAGTTTTTCTCGAACGGTCTTGATCTGACCTGGCTCGGCGGCGACGGACACAGCGAGAGCAGCGCCTTCCTCACCGCACTGCTGCAGCTCTTCGGCCGGGTCATGGCCTTCCCGCTCCCCACCGTCGCCGCCATCAACGGCCACGCCTTTGCAGCGGGGGCGATGTTCGCCTTGGCGCACGACTTTCGCGTGATGCGCGCCGATCGCGGCTTCTTCTGCCTCCCGGAGGTGGACATCAATATCCCGCTCGCACCCGGCATGACCGCGCTCATCAAGAGCCGACTGACGCGGCACACGTTCCGCGACGCAGTGCTCACCGGCGCGCGCATCGGCGGCACCGAAGCGTGCGAACGCCACATCGTTGACGAGGCGGTTGCAGCCGCGGACGTTCTGCCACGCGCCATCGCGCGCGCCGCCGCGCTCGCGGAGAAGGACCGCGGCATTTACGGCGCGCTCAAACGCGGGATGTACGCCGACGTGCTGAGCGTCTTGGCCGCCGGCCGCGTGCAGTAGCCTCGCGACGACACCTTCGCCTCTCCGCACCAGCGCAATGACCGCCGCATGACCTCGCAGCAGGAACGCAGCGGCCTGTTATTCGCCGCGCTGTGCGCCCTCAACGGCGGTCTGGTACCGGCGTTCGCGAAGCTCACCACGGATCGCGCCGCGCCGTTGTTTGTAGCGACCACGACGACGCTGTTCGCCGCCGTCTTTGCGGCTGTGGTGCTCGGCGTACGCGGCGAGTTGCGGCTCCTGTTGCAGCGCACCACGGGTCCGCGTCTGCTTGCCATCGGCGCATTGGGCACGGGCGCGGCGTTCGTCCTGTTCTTCACCGGCGCCAGTCGCGTCAGCGCGATCGAAACGTTGCTCTGCCTGCAGATCGAGCCGGCGTATTCACTGCTCGTGGCCTGGCTCTGCCTCGGGCACCGGCCGACGCGGCGGCGTGTCGGCGCCGTTGCCGTGCTGCTGCTCGGCATCACCTTGGCGGTCGGTGGCCACGGCGTGGCGCCGTCCGTGGGGGTGTGGTTTCTCCTCGCCACGCCGCTGTGCTGGCAGCTGTCGCATCTCATCGTGCTGCGCGGATTGGCCGGGATCCCCGCATCGGTGTTGACGGGCGCACGCTACATCGACGGCGGCATCGTGTTGCTGCTGTACTGGGCGGTAAGCGGTGGCGCCACGCTGCCGCGGACTGCCGATCTCCTCCACGTCCTGCCGCTGCTCGCCGTGCAGGGAGTAATCCTCAGCTACGTCGGGACGTGGTTCTGGTATCAAGCCATCGCACGCATCGATCTGGCGCGCTCGACCGCGATCGTCGTCCCGTCGATTCCGATGTTGTCGTTGCTCGCCAGCTTCGCGCTCCTGGGTGAGATTCCGTCGATGCGGCAGTGGCTGGGCCTGGGACTCGCAGCAGGCGGCGTGTTTGCTTTCGTCACCGCGCCGCGTACCGTCGAACAATGCGCCGTCACGCAGCAGCGCAGCAACGGCGTAGTTTAGTCGAGCACCACAATTCGGTAGGTCACCGAACCCGTCGCCACCACCGTGCCCGAGGTGCGTCCGCTGACAGTGACGCTGTTCAGGAAGATCTCGTTGTTGCGCCGCAGCGTATGGGCGTGGGCGGTCACCGCTTCGCGCTGAGCGGGCGCATGGTAGTTGACGTGGATGCCGACGGTCGACGCCTTGTAGCGCAGATTCAGGCCGACGATCGACCACGACGCCAGCGCACCGGTGGTATCGATGAGCGCCGCCAGCGCGCCTTCGTGTACGACCTCGCCGTGGTCGGCGTTGTCGGCCTTGAACGGCATGTGCAGCACTGCCTCGCCGTCATGGGCCCGCTCCACCTCCATTCCCAGACGCGCGATGAACGGTACCATCACGAAGGTCCGCGCTCCGTGGATCAGCTCGGCCCCCTGCGGAGCGGGCAGCGTCGGGCTGGCGTGGCGCTGGCGATGACGTGCGCTCGGCTCGGCCGCATGGTCGAAGGCGCGATAGGTGACGAGACCGTGAGCGATGCGCTTGCCGGCGTCGTTGCGCACGTCGACGTCGCTGTACACGATCTCTTTGCCGCGCCGCAGGACTTCGGCGGTGGCCACGATGTCCTCGCCGATGGCGGCCGCGAGGTAGCTCACACTCAGGTCGAGCGTAGCGGTCTCCACGCTTGGCGCGGCTTCCAGCTTCGTCGAGGCGGCCAGCGCACCGGCGATGTTGATGGTCGACGCGGCGACACCGCCGTGCAGCGCCTTGCCGGGGTTCGAGTTTTCATCCTGGTACGGCACGCGCAGGCGCACCCGCTCCGGCTCGACCGACTCCACCCGGATGCCGAGGCGGCAGTTGTACGGCGCGCCCTCGCAGCGGGCGATCAGTGACTGGTACTCATTCGCCATGTCGGGTCGTGTCTTAGGACACCAGCACACCGGCTGGCAATAGGGCTTGCGCCTGTCGGCCGCGACGGGTTAGAGACGGCGCATGGCCGAACGAAAAGTGGCATTCATCACCGGCGCCAGCCGCGGCATCGGGCGCGGCTGCGCGCTCGAGCTTGCAAAGCGTGGGTTTGACCTCGTTCTCACGGCGCGTACCGTGACCGGAACGGAGCGCTTCGAGCACTCCGTGTCGGTCAAGAAATCGGTCACCACACCGCTGCCCGGCAGCCTGGCGCAGACCGCGAGCGAGGTGCACGCCCTTGGGGCGCAGGCGGCGGTCGTCAAGCTCGACCTCGCGGTCCGCGAGGATTGGCCGCAGGCGGTGCGCACCGCCGTCGATCGGTTCGGGCGCATCGACGTGCTGGTCAACAACGGGCGCTACGTCGGCCCGGGGCATATGGACTTCTTCGAAGAAACGCCCGTCGAGCTGATCGAGCAGATGATCCTCTGCAACGTCACGGCGCCGCTGCATCTGATCAAGCTGTGCCTGCCGGTGATGCAACGTCTGGGCGGCGGCATCGTCATCAACATCACCTCGGGCGCCGGCGATCAGGAAACGCCGTTGCAGATCGGCGAAGGCGGTTGGGGCCTCGGCTACTCGGTGTCGAAGGCGGCGTTAAACCGCATGGTCCCTGGGCTCGCCAAAGAGTTGCGCCGGCACAACATCGCGGTTATCGGCTTGAGCCCCGGCTTCGTGGGCACCGAGCGCATGGCCCTCGAGCTCGGCGAGTACAACTTCGATGCCTCCAAGGCGCTGCCGGTCGAAAATCCCGGACGTGTGTGTGCCATGCTGGCGACGGCGAAGGACCCGCTCTATTTTTCCGGCCGCAACATCCAGGGGCCAACGTTCTACGCCGAGCACGCGCTGGTGAGCTTCGACGCGCGCTGAGCAGCGCGCCGCCTTTCAGGGCGTGACGCGGATTACGATCTGCGCCGGCGGGCCGGCGTTGCCGTTGACGTCACGCAGCCGCGCCGTCACCACCGTGTCACCCGGCGGAAAGCTGAGCACCTGATCGATGACCCCGCAGAACTGAATCGTGGTCATCGGGTTGACGAACTCGTAGTCACCGGTCGGAAAGAGCACACACGAGTCGCTGGTGCGACCCGTGGGCGCCCCGCTGCCGTCGAGAAAACGGCACGCCAAGTCGTTGACCGCGTTGATGTCGGCTTGCGTCGGAGCAAAGTTCGGCGGGTCGACTGCCGGCACGCCGCCGGGTGTCGGGCCGCTGCTGTCACACACCGCACTGCTGCCGTTGCCCAACGGGTTCGACACCTCGACTTGCAAATCCGGAAGAGACGTCAAGCTTGGTTGATATGCAGACTTGCCAACCGCGGCGCCGGACAGACCGGGCATGCTTTCGACGACCAGCGAGAAGCCATTCCCATTGGGGCGCGGATAGATAGGCACGCCATCCGGCGTCGTACCGCTCGACGACACCAGCGTATCGTCGCCGCGCGTGACGCCGAAGAACGTGACGAGCGGCCCGATCGGACTCGATGAGGTCGGCGTCGCAGTCGGCGACGGCGTCGAGGTGCGCGTGGATGTCGGCGTCGAGGTCGCGGTGGGTGTCGCTGTTCTGGTCCGCGTGGGGGTGACGGTCCGCGAGGGTGAGGGAGTGGGCGTCGCCGTCGGCGCGGGCGTGCGCGTGAAGGTTGGCAGCCCACTGGTCGGCGTCAGGGTCGATGACGGCGTCCAGGTCGGCGATGCCGTCGCCGTGCGCGTGGGCGTGGGCGTGGCATTACGAGCGAAGCCCGTCACTGACGGCGATACCGATGGCGTCGGCGTCGCAGTCGCCTTGCCGGTGAACGTCGCTGTCGCGGTGACGGCGGTGAGCGCTCTCGTCGGCGACGGCGTGAACGAGGACGTCGGGGGTGCCGATGGCATCGGCGTGGCGGTGCGACCGACTGTCGGCGTTGCAGAGACCGACGACACCGAAGTAACCGCTCGTGTCGGCGTCGCCGACGCGGTTGCCGTAGCCGTAGACGACGGAATCGACGTTGGTGTGCCGGTCACCACCGTCGCGCTGCGTCGCGCCGTGGCGGTCGGTGACGGACGGGCGGACGGGGTCGGCGTGGCGGTTGCCGTGCGGGTGGGCGCGCGCGGCGTGGGTGTGAACGTCGGCGGCGCGGAGGGGCGTGCCGTCGGGGTCGCGGTGCGCGTGATGGTTTGGGTGACGGTCACGGTCGGCGTCGGCGTGAACGTCGGCGGCGCCGGCCCGGAACCGACGCGAACGATCAGCTGCTGCAGCGCGCCGAGGTTGCCGGCGGTGTCACGCAAACGCACGCTCACAACCGTGTCACCCGCCGGGAACTGGAGCGTCTGCGCCACCAACGCGCAAAACTGGACGCGCGTATGGGCGCCCAAGAAGCGCGCCGTGCCGAATCCGTCTTGCGTGCATGCAGCGCTCGGCGATGTTGCGGCGACGAAGTGGCAGGCCAAATCGTTGAGCGCGTTGGCAATGAACTGTGTCGGCCCGAAGTCCAGCGGATTGATCGCGGGGACGCCGCCGTCGCACACCGCGGTGCTGCCGTCACCGAGCGGGTTGTTGCTTTCAATCTGCAAATCGGGCCGCTGTGTCGGATTCTTCGCGTCGTGGTCGAGTGTGACTTCGCCCGGCGGTTGGCCGGACGGTCCCGAGGTACCCTCCACGACGAGCTGAAAGCCGGCCCCGGCGTTACGAAAATAGACCGACGCTCCGCCGGCGCTGCCGAGCGGGGAGAGCATGGTCCCGTCGGCGGCGGCCAGACCGAAGAAGGTGACGCTCGGCCCCGCAGGAACCGGGGTCGGCGTGGGCGGGTTGAGCAGCTGCACGACCGCGAGGATGTCGGCGCTGTCGACGGTTCCATCACCATTGACGTCGGCTGCCGCGCACGGGCTCTCGGCGTCGCCAAAGATGACGCCGATCAGGGCGTGCAGATCGTCGCTGTTCACGTTGCCGTCACAGTTCACATCACCCAGCAGTTGAGCTCCTCCCACACCGCCTGCGGCGGCCAAAAGCAACGACGCCAGAAGCGCGCGCCGCCAGGGTGTTCTTGGTTGCCCGTAGCGCATGCCCGTCCGTATCCGTCGGCGCCGCATCACCGCAGTGACGCCGGATCAACACTGACCGTGTAACTACCAGTCGCCGCCGACGTGGCGCCGGTGACCTTCAGCAGCACCCCGAGGTTGCTGCCGATCGGAAACATCGAGCCCGCATCGTCGGTGAAATCGCCGACCACCGTGTCCGGACCAACGGCGTCCGTCAAGACGCCCGCCAGCGGAAAGCCGGCAGTGACGGTTCCCGACAGGCCGCAATTGAACTGCACCACGTCCGTGGCCGCTTGGAACCAGAACCAATCCGCCGGGGCACCGGCGGCATCCGCGCAATCAGTCGGGACCAACGTCCCCGCGCGCGTGTCTCCGTAGCCGAGCGTGGTGAGCGGACAGCTGCTCACCTGCACGGCATACGCGCCGCGCGTGATTGCGTCATCCGCAGCAATCATGAACCCGTAACGTCCCGTGCCGAGGATGGGCATCTCCAGCAGGTCGGTACTGCAGGCGCCCGTCGGTGTTTGCAGCCCTTCTTGGGCAAACAGTCCCACCACGCAGGCGTTGCTCGGAGGCAGGATCGTCGCCGCGCGCGGCGGCGTGCCGGCAGTGAACGTATACACATCGAACTTCTGTCCGGATGCCAGCTCACAATCGCTATCCAAAAACTGACCATTGACGGTTCCCGGAGCGACCGAGCTGACGGGACACGATTGCGCGCGAACGGCAAATCCCAGTGGCGACGTCGCGTTTACGGTTCCCTGGTTGGGTGACACCGACACCTCGACGTAGTACCGCCCGGTCTGCGGCAGCACCCAATTGGCGCGCGCGTCAGAACCCGAGGTGTTGAACAGGTCGTCGTCATCGTCCACGTGCCGGCCGTTCGGCGCGAACACGCGGACGAACGCATCGATGTCCGTGGAGCTGACGGTCGTAGTGACGAACTGTCCCGCAATGCCATCGAAGGCATACGTCCGATACGGGAGATTGAAGAAGCCGACGCAGTCGAAGGCGTTGAAGGTGTCGGAGATCGTCTGTCCGGTTGAGGCACTGAGCAGCCCCTGCACCGGGCACTTCTGGACGTACAGGGTGTAGTTCACGGGCGGGTCGGTCAGCTGCAGCGCGTTGTCGTTCGCCGCCACGATGGTGTACGTCCCGGCGACCGGCAGCGTCGCCGCCAGCTGCGCCCCACCCGATCCGGCGAACAGTCCGCTCGAATCATCTTCGGCAACCAGCGGCGCGCTGCCGGTAGTGAGTGGGCCGAGAAGGTAGAGGTGCGCAACGTCGTCCGAATTCATCCCCACGCTGATGACGTCGCCGGCGCTGGCTTTGAACGTGTACACATCGGCCGGACTGTCGATGTCCGGCGTCGTGGTGGTGGCCCCGGGGACGCCGAGCGGGGCGGCGTTGCACGTCGTCGGGAGGCCGCCGGGCAGCGTCGTGTAGAGCGTCCCCTGGCAGCCGGGTCCGGCCTGGTTCGGGCACGTGAGCGGGCGGTCAGAAGGGATATTGGTCAACGCCGTCGTGGAACACGTCGGTGCGGTCAGAGCGAGCGAATAGCCGCCTGTCCCACCGCCGCCGCCTGCAATGATCGTATACGTCCCCGCTTGCAGCGCGAGGAAGTGCATCAGCGCATCGAAACCGTTGACACCGCCGCCGCTATCGTCGTCGCTGCCAACCGCGAAGCCGTCCGGACCGATGAGCGTGAGGTCCGGATCGATGCTATCGTTGCTGTTGAGCTGACGCATCGCGATCGAGATGTTGGTCGGCACCTGTGACACACTGAAGGTGTATTGGTCCACTGGACTTGCGTTCGCGCCGACCGTGGGGAACGCGGGATCGGGACACGCTGCGACGGTGATGTTGCCGGCGTGGGCGAGGCTGTTCACCGTGATGGCAAGCGGCGCCGGGCAGGCAAGCGCCTGCAAGGTCAATGCGTAGGAGCCAAGCTGCGTCGGGCTCGACGGCGCCGTGGAGACGACGAGCTGGTAGGGGCGCGGGGTCGTGACCACAAACTCGATCGGCGCAGCGCCCTCGACCGAATCGAACTGCCCATCGGCATCGGTGAGCACGAGATACGGTATGAGCGACGCGCTGGCAGCGGTGATCTCGATGGCGGTGCCGGGCGTGCCGACGATGGTGTACACATCGGCGTAGCGTTGCGCGCCGCTGATGTCCTGTTGGCAATCATTGGCCGTGAGCTGACCCCCGGTGGTGCCCAGGTGCGCCGGCTGCATGATGCAGGTGGGCGTCGCCGTGGGCGAGGGTCGCGGCGTCATGGTTTGGGTTGGCGTCGCCGCGGTACGCGTCGGCGTCGGCGACAAGGTCTTCGTCGGCGTCCCGGTCGCGGTCCGTGTCGGGCCGGTGGGCTCCGCGGTTGGTGTTGGGGTCGGCGTCGGCGACGCACTGACGCAGGGCCGTCCCTGCAACAGCAAAATAGCGGTGATGTCGCCGGCGCTGAGCGAGCCGTCGCCATTGGCATCGGTACGTGTCGGCGCCTCAGGATCAGTCCCATCATCGTCGAACAGGAGTGGAATCGCCGCAGTCACGTCGGCGGACGTGATGGTGCCGTCGCCGTCGACGTCGCCGGGACAGAGGTCCTGAGCGTAGCCGGCGTGCCGCGCCCCGACGAACAGCACTGCCGCCAGCACGGCGGCGCGCATGCATCTGTGGCTCATACCTGGTCGCATCGAATGCTCCGCCCCGGCAATCAAGCATTGTTTACGCAAAGAGTCAGCAGGATATTTGCGCGCGGCTTGAATCTGCCGGAGGAAGCCGGCGGTGAGCCTCTCCCCGGGCTAGTGCACCGCCGTTGAGATTGAATCAAATTGCTTTGGGCGCGTCTCATGCGGTATGCGACCAAGCCTCGTGATCAAACTGACCGTGAAACAGCGACAAACCTTGGAACAGATCGTCAATCGGGCATCCAATCCGGCCGGCGTGGTCCGCCGGGCTCGCGTCGTGCTGCTGAGCGCAGCGGGGCACCCGGCCTCGGCGATTGCCGAGCGGCTCGATCTTTCCGGTGAAGCCGTGTCGCGCATTCGGCGTCGGTTTTTGGAAGGTGGTGTTCCAGCGCTGGCGACGCGACCCAAGGCGGGGCGCAAGGATCATGCAGTCCCCGCCATCGTCGAGGAGCGGGTCGTGCACTTGGCGATGTCGCCGCCGCCCGCCGGCCGCAGCCGGTGGACGACGCGGTTGCTCGCCAAGGAGGTCAGCCTCACCAGCGGGTGTGTCTCGGATCTGTTGCGCCGCAACGGCCTCAAGCCCCATCTGGTGCGCACCTACAAAGTGAGCCGGGATCCGGCCTTCGTTGCGAAGGTCAAGGATGTCGTCGGTCTGTACGTGCACCCGCCCGAGCACGCGGTCGTGCTCAGCATCGACGAGAAAACCTCGATTCAGGCCTTGGAGCGCACGCAACCGCCGCTGCCGCTGCGCGTGGGGCGCGCCGTGCGCCATACCCACGACTACAAGCGCCACGGCATCGTGGACCTCTACGCGGCGTTGGAGGTCGCCACCGGCAAGGTCGTTCATCGCCTCACGAACACGCATACGGCGCTCGACTTCCTGGCCTTCATGAACCACGTGGTCCGAACGTACCCGGGCCGCGAGCTCCACGTGATTCTCGACAACTCGTCGTCGCATCGCACCCCGGAGGTGCAGGCTTGGCTGAGCGCCCATCCCCAGGTCCACTTTCACTACACGCCCACCAGCGCCTCGTGGCTGAATCAGGTCGAGGGCTTCTTCGGTATCCTGGCTAAACAGTCACTGAGTCTGGCCGATCACGCCAGCAAGAAGGCCCTCCGCGAGCATCTCGCCGCCTACATGCGGAGCTGGAATAAGTCCCCCACTCCCTTCGCGTGGACCAAGCCCGCGGCGGCGATCATCCGCAGCCACCGCCGGATGCTTGAGCGTATCTCGACGGCGGTGCACTAGTCGACCGCCGCCGCCAGCTCGTTCCGGACTAGATAGTCGCGGATGACGTGCGCAATCGTACGATGCGCCTCCGGAGACGGGTGTCCGCCGATGGCCATCTGCTCACCCTGCGCCGCGCGCTGCGCAAGCGCGGCACGTGCGGAGATGCACCGGAGCCGGGCCGGCGTCGGGAGACTGTTGTTGATGTCGTTGCAAAGATCGGAGAAGAATACGTCTTCGCCCCCGAATCCGAGATCGACGAACAACGGGACCGCCCCTACCGCCAGCACCGACCGAACCAACTCGCTGAGAATCGCCGTCGTGATGCGCCGCGCGTCTCGCTCCCAATCTCCGGTGAGCCAGCGATACGATTGATACAGCAAGGCGGCTCCATCGAGCAGTTTTACGCGATAGGGCTCGCTGCGCAGCACCGATTCCGGCGACGGTACGGGCGAATGGGTCAAGACGAGCCGCGTCCCATCGAGGACGTACCTCGGCTTGGCGAAGTCGCGGAACGACAGCAGGTTCCGGTAAATGTCGAAGTGTTCGAAGCCGACGATGACCAGGTCCGGATGATAGTTGAGCGCCTCCTCCTGCAGGTAGATCAGCATCTGGTCGTGCCCGTAGCCATGCACGCCGAAGTTGAGTACCTCGATATCACGCAGCACGCGGCTGAGCTGGGCGGCATAGGTCTCGTCGTCCGAGACCTGTTCTCCGAACGTCCACGAGTCCCCCAGCACGACGACGCGGCGGCGGGCGGCGGGCTTGTCGTAGGAATAGTCCGTCCGCCCGCGCAGGCCACGCGCGTTGCTGTTCAGGATCTTCTCGTGGAACACGGGCATGTCGTGCAGATTGGGTTTGATCACCCAGCCGCGGGTCGGGGAGTAGACGTCGAAACGATAGCGAATCGGCGTATCGTCGCGATGCCGCTGCACCCACCAGAGGCGAAAGAAGGCATCGCGCTCCTGCCCCAGGTGAGACAGCACCGTCGCGTTCGAGAATCCGATACGCAGCATCACCTCGACAAAGAGCAACGCCGCGATGCAATAGGCGAGAATGAAGAGGCGCTTCAGATCACCGCTCCCAAAAGGCTGGGGGTGTCTATGCCCCGAACCGAGTCATGCCGTCAAGGAAGCGGATACCATCGATGAAATTCGTCTCCACCCTTTGGGTGAGCGCGCGAGCGGCAGATCCTGTGTTGCCCGCCGCGCCGGCCGATGTCATATCTTCAGCAGGATGTGGTGGCATCGCATCGCAATCGATCTCGGCACCACCTATTCCCTCGTCTATACGCAACAGAAAGGCATCCTGCTGCGCGAGCCTTCGGCGGTGGCCATCAAACGGGCGACCGGCGAACCCATCGCCTTCGGCGAGCGGGCGCGCACCATGCTCGGGCGCGCCCCCGAGTTCATCCAGGTCATCCGCCCGCTGAGCGACGGTGTCATCGCCGACTTCGATGCGGCGCGCGCGCTGCTGCGCTACTACATCAGCACCGCCTCACGCGGCCATCGCTTCAGCCGCAAGGCGGTGATCGTGTGCGTGCCGCAAGGCGCCACGGCCGTGGAAATGGAGGCCTTGTTGCGGGAGGCCGAGGCCGCCGGCGGCGATCGCATCGACCTGGTGAAGGAACCGTTCGCCGCGGCGCTGGGTGCCGGGCTGCCGATCGACACGCCGCAAGGCAATCTCGTCATCGACATCGGCGGCGGCACCACCGAGGTAACCTCGTTGGCGCTCAACGACATCGTGTATTGCGAGTCGCTGCGCATGGCCGGGAACGCCATGGATCAAGCCGTCGAAACCTTCTTCCGCACTCGCCACGCTTTCGCCATCGGCGAGAACACGGCGGAGCAAATCAAGATCCGCTACGGCGCGGTCGCGGCCAACGGCGACGAGGTGTTCGAGGTCAAGGGGCTGAATCAGCAAACCGGCCGACCGCAACGGATCACGGTCCACAGCACCGAGATCCGTGAAACCCTGGAGCCGGTGGCCCGCCAGATCACCGATGCCGTGCGGCGCTGCGTCGAGCGGCTGTCTCCGGAGCTCGCCGGCGACGTGTTTACCAACGGCGCCGCCATGGTCGGTGGCGGCGCCTTACTCCCCGGCTGGCCGCAACGACTGTATCACGCCATGGGGCTGAAGGTGCGCGTCACCGACGAGCCGTTGATGTGTGTCATGCGCGGTCTCATCGAAATCCTGCATCATCGCGAGCGCTACGAAGACCTGATCGCCAACTCGCAGGCACGCATCCTGTTGGAACGGTGACGACGCCGACGCTCCGCGTCAGGTCGAGGGGGCGGCGGGATGCACGCGCAGCGACCGCCACCACTTCCGCTTCGGCGCCGCCCGCCCGCATTCCGAGGACGGTGGGCTCGGCTGGCCGAGCGGCAGCGTCACCGTCACCGTTGTGCCCCGCCCCACGACGCTGTCCAGGTGTACGGATCCACCATGCGCCTCGGCGATCGCTTTGACGATGTACAAACCCAAGCCGGAGCCCGCAACGCGGCTGGCCGCTGCGGCACGGCGATAGCGATCGAATACGGCGTGCAGGTTCTCGGGGGCGATGCCTGGGCCGTTGTCGCCGACGGCAAACACGACGCCGCCCGGCGCTCGTTTGACTGACAGACTCACCGTGCCGCCCGGCGGCGTGTACTTGACGGCGTTGTCGAGCAGGTTGGAAATGACGCGCTCGACCTGCACGACGTCGACGTGCACGGCGGGCAGCTGGGGATCCACCGCGCAGCGCAGCGTGATGCCCTTCAGCGCGCTGGCGCTGCGTGCCAACGGCAGTGCATCGTCGACCACCTCGGCGAGATGGGCCATCGTCCGCTGCAGCACCAAACGCCCCGCGTCGATGCGTGCCGCATCGATGAGATTCAGCGACAGGGTGGCGACATGGCGGACGCTGGCGCGGATGCGGTGAATGAGATCGGTTTGCGCGGCATTGAGCGGCCCGGCGTCGCCCTCGAGCAGCAACGTGGCCAGTGACTGGATGACCCCGAGCGGATTCTTGATGTCGTGGCTGACGGTGGAGAGAAATTCCATCCGCAGCTCGCGGGCGCGCGCCTCTTCCGCTTCGCGCTCGCGGCTCCGTGCGTTGCCCACCACGTTGCCGAAGAACACCGCGACGGAAAAGAGAAATGGAATGCGCAGCATGTAGCCGCGGGTGAGGAGGTCGTCGACGCGCACGAAGCGCGAGACGGTATACAAGTGCGCGGCGCTGATCAGCAGGGCCGCACCCGCCACGAACCCGAGGCGCTCGGTGAGCGCACTCAGGAACAGGATCACGAAGTACACCACGAAGAAATCGCTGGACGTCCCGCCGGAGAGCACCAGACCGAGACACACGGCGAGGATATCGAACACGACGACGGCACCATACAACGACGGTGCGACGGTCCAACGCGACCCCCACCGCGAAAAAACCAGATTGGAAGCCCCGTACAACGCAACAAAGACAACGACTGCCGCCGGGGTCTGCTGCAGCGGCCGGCTGAAGAGCATCAGATACGACGTGGCGATGATCAACAACCAGCGCAGCAGGATCACCGTCTGGAGTTTGTTCAGTGTGCTGATTGGATGCGTGGCGGATGTCATCAGGAGTCGGGTTCCGAGCGGCGTCTGCCATGAACGTGTTGCGTCATGCCGTCGCCTCGCACCGCCTCATTGAATCCCACCGTCCGACCGAGCATGCTTCGTGCCACAGAGGCTTCGAGCAGGCTTCATGATTGCGCCTTGAGAAACAAGTAGCACACAGACGGTTCGCAGAACGTCTCACGTGAAAAAGCTTCGATTGACGTGCGGACGGCGAGGGTTTTCTCCCGGTGTCACCGCACGGTCAGACGGCTGAAAATTAACTCCGGGAAATCACGTAGCATGCGATGCCACGGGCTCGACATCAACCACGCTGCGTTGTATGGCGATAACCCACGCGTCGACACACGGCGCTCGCGGTATGATCGGCAGAGAAGTGCTACACGAAGAACAGGCGTCTCCAAACTATCGGCTCCGCGAGGTGCAACACCGGCGAACCGGAGAGCTGAGCTGGGAGGTCGTCGACGCCGGCTCGGGTGTGGCCGTCGCCACCGGGCTGTGCAGCCGGGAGGAGGCGTTACGGATCATACGCGGTTGGGAGCGGCTCAGTCAGCGGATCGAGGGCGGACTCGTCGGGCACATCCTGGTGCATTGACGGCCCGATTTTCAATCAGCGTCCGTCAAAGGCGGCCCGCAAGGCGGTGGCAGTCTCGTTGATCGCGGCGCGCGCCCGATCCAACACGGAAGCCATGCCGAAAAAGCCGTGGATCATGCCGTCGTAGCGGGTGAGCCGCACCGGAACACCCGCGGCACGGAGCCGCGCCGCGTACGCTTCGCCTTCGTCGCGCAGCGGGTCGAGCTCCGCCGTGATCACCAGGGCCGGCGGCAATTGGCGCACGTCGGCCGCACGCAGCGGCGACGCATACACGTTCCGCCGGTCGGCCTGGTCGCGCAAGTAGTGCTCCCAGAACCATTGCATCATGTCCTTGGTCAGCAGATAGCCGTCGGCGTTGTCGCGATACGACTCGGTGTCGCACGCCGCGTCCGTCACTGGATAGACCAGCACCTGGTACGCGAGCGCCGGTGTGCCACGGTCGCGCGCCACCAGTGCCACCACTGCTGCGAGGTTGCCACCGGCGCTGTCGCCGCCGACGGCGATGCGCGTCGGATCGCCGTCGATACCCGCCGCGTTGGCTGCGACCCACTGGGTTGCCGCATACGCATCTTCAACGGCAGCCGGAAACTTGTGCTCCGGCGCCAGCCGATAGTCGACCGACACAACCACGCAGCGTGCCGCGTTGGCGATGGCCCGGCAGGGGCCGTCGATGGTGTCGAGATTGCCGATCACCCAACCACCGCCGTGAAAGTAGACGAAAACGGGAAGCGGCCCGCGCCCGTCGGGCGTGTAGATGCGGACCGGCAGATCGCCGGCCGGGCCTGGGATCGCCCGGTTCTCAACGCGCGCGACCGTCTCAGGCTCACCATGCAGGCTCGCCAATGCGGCTGCGGCCTGCCGGGCCTCTTGCGGGGATAAACTGTTGAGCGGCGGAAGTCCCGTGCCGGCGAGTTGTGCCAGCAGTGCCTGCGCTTGCGGATCGAGAGCCATGATCCTCCTCAATCGCTGAAAGTTTTCAAGTCAAAAGCCGGAGCGCGACGACCGGGGCTCTGCGACCGGCTCCCAGACGGGCAACGTCACCGCATCCGTCAGCTGCTTGAAGACCACACGGACCCTCATGCCAAAGGCCATATCCTCCGGCGTGCTGTGCACCATGTAGCCGACGAGACGGGGACCTTCGTCGAGCTGTACCAGCACCATGATATGCGGCAGCAGGTCATGGAACGCCGGCAGAAACGGCTCGTATCCGACGACGTACGAGTAGATTGCGCCGTAGCCACTCGCAGCGAACCACTCGAGCTTGCCGCCCTTCCAGTACGCCGGCTTCGGCGGCCAGTGCACGACGCCCGAATCGCGCTCGCGCTGCAGCATGAGCGTGCCCGCGCGACAGCCGTCCCAAAACGGCTTGGTGACCGGGTGACTCACATCGGGCAATGGATAGTCGGGATGCGGCATAGGATCGCGCTGCTTTCAGCTTTCAACTTTCTCATTCTGCCCGCAACACCATCGCGCTGGTGGCCACGCCGGAGGCGCCGGTCACCAGCGTGGCTTTGCAATTCGGCACCTGTGCGGTCGATGTGCCGCGGATTTGGCGGACGCCTTCGAGAATCAGATTGAAGCCGTGCACGTAGGCTTCCGAGAGCCCGCCCCCCGAGGTCAACACCGGGAGCTCCCCGCCCCACTCGATCCGGCCGCCCTCCGTAAACGGCCCGCCCTCGCCGCGTTTGCAGAAGCCGTAATCCTCCAAGCCCAGGATGACCAACGGCGTAAAGGCATCGTAGATCTGCGCGCAATTCATATCCTTCGGTTGCAGTTCGGAGCGCGCCCACAGCTGTTTCGCACACGGCACCGCGGTCGTCTCCAGATGCGGCGTGTTGTAGTTGGCGAGATGGACGGGATTGGGACCGGACGCCTGCGCGATGGCGTGGACCAGGGCGGGCCGCTGTTTGAGATCGCGCGCACGCTCGATCGAGGTGACCACGCAGGCCAGCGCGCCATCCGTTTCGAGGCAGCAGTCGTAGAGGTGCAGCGGGTAACCGATGACGCGGGCGTTGAGATAGGTCTCCATGTCGAGCGGACGGCCGCGCATCATCGCATACGGGTTGCGGTGGGCGTGTTTGCGGGCAGCGATGGCCACGTTGCCGAAGTGCTCGCGTGTCGTGCCGTACTCGTGCATATGGCGGTGCGCCCACATGCCGATGACGTCGACGGGACGGATCAAGCCCCACGGCACGTGCAGCGCCTTGTCGTCGGTGACCAGCACCTTCTCTTGCGCCCACGGCCGCGACGTCTTGGCGCCACGGTTGCGCGCGCGATGGCAGACCACGGTGGTGGCCAGACCCGTCACAATCGCCGCGGCCGCGTGCATCACGGTTGCGCACGACGCGCCGCCGCCATACGAAGTCTTGTCCCACCACTGCAGGTTTTTCACGCCGAGCCCGCGGGCGATGGTCACCTCATGCGTCGACTCCATCTCGAACATGCACATGCCGTCGACGTCCTCGGCCTGCAGCCCGGCGTCGTCGAGCGCCAGCTGGATGGCCTCGATCGCGGTATCCGAGATCGGCCGGCCGATGTCCTTGGCGAAGGGCAGATGGCCGATGCCGACGATCGCCACCTGGTCTTGAATGCGCCGGAAGAGATCCCGGTCGACGGCCTGGCTCATGAGTACGATCAAGAGTCGCCGCGCGCTACGCTGGGCCGGCACCGCCCGCGCGTGGCGCACGCGGATGCCGGCGCGTGGCACGCTGTGCCCGTGCGGCGCCCTTGACGGACGTTGGCGCCCGCGCCGCCGTTTGCAGCTCGCGGAACGACTCGGCGGTGGCCTCGACGATCTCATGCAGATCGGGCACGAGGTCCCAGTCGGCATTGAACCCCCAGCACAGCTTGCCGGCGTAGCTGAATAGCGCGATACCGAGGCCTTGGTTCTCGAAGAGCGGCACTTGCGGATAGCCTTCGATCATGTGTGCTCCGAGCATGTGCAGCGGCAGCGGCGGGCCCGCGACATTGGTAATGATGAGATGGAAAGGATGCAGGCGCGCCGTCAGCCGCACGCCGAGCGTCAGCAGCCCCGAGCCCGCCCATTCGCCGACCTGCGTCAGGGCGTCGGCGCCGAGCTCCTGCTTCGACGCCTTGAGCTGCGCGGTGAGCTCACGCACCGCGAGCAGCCGGCGCTGAGGATCCGCCTCTTGAATCGGCAGCGACGTGATCCACGCCGAGACACGATTTCCTGCGCCGTGGTCGCCGGCGTTGCGCATGCTCACCGGCAGAACGACCCGGTAGTCCATCGAGCGCACGTCGACGTGCCGTCGCATAAAGAAGCGCCGCAACGCCCCCGCGGTCACCGCCAGCACGACGTCGTTCACCGTCGTCCCGAAACGGTTCTTCACCTCTTTCACCTCGGCCAAGTCGAGGACGAGCCAGTCAAAGCGGCGGTGCGGGCCGATGGAACGGTTGAGCGGCGTCTCCGGGACGAGGCGCAGGCCGGCACCGACGAGCTGCCACGTCGCGGCGAGGCGCTCGCCAACGGCGGCGCGTACACGCTCCGGCCCCTCCCAAATGCGACGCAGCCCGCGCGCGAGCTCGCCCGGCGTCTGGAACCGCCGCATCGTCTCGTCGCGCAGCAGCTCCAGGGAGGTCGGCACCGGCCGCGGAATCCACGGCGGTGACGGCTCGATCCGGTCATTCGAAGTGGGACTGAGCAGCACCGAGATCAAGTCGACGCTGGCGATCCCGTCGACCATGCAGTGGTGTGCCTTGCTGACGAACGCGTAGCGGCCACCGTGTAGCCCTTCGACGATCCACGCCTCCCACAGCGGCTTGCCGCGGTCCAGCTGCTGCGACATGATCCGCCCGACCAAACGTTTGAGCTGCTGATCGTCTCCCGGGTGCGGCAGGCTGGTGTGCCGCACGTGATAGCCGAGGTTGAAATGGTCATCGTCCACCCACACCGGGTAATTCTCCACCGGCGTGAACATGAGACGCTGACGGTAGCGCGGGATCCAGTGCAAGCGCGAGCCGATGTAGGCACGGATGCGCTCGATGTCGAGACCGCCGCCCGGTTTCGTGACCGGCCCGCCGTCGAGGATGGCGACGCCACCGACGTGCATGTGGGTGTTCGGTCCCTCGAAAACCAGGAAAGAGCTGTCCTGCGCGGACAGGCGCTCGTACGCGTATGTGGGCACGGGGAAATTCCTCCAGCCCGCAGGCCGATGCTGTAGTACGGGTCTACACCCTTCCGCCGGCGTCTGTAAACCCCGGTCCTGCGGACGGCGTCGGGTCGGCGGTCCCGCAGCGACCAACGGGAGCGGACCCGCTGAAAGGACGGTGTGCGCAGCACTCAGCGCTGCGGCGCCGCGCGCTTGTCCGTGCTCAAAATGACCTCATGGATCTCCAGCACGTTCGGGCCGGCGAACATCTCCGCCGGCGGCCGGTTACTGTGCGCGATGCGGAACGACTCGCTCTTCGTCCAGTTCCAGAAGGCCTGCTCGTTCTCCCAGTGCGTCTGCACCAGATAGTAGCCTTGCTCGCTCGACTCCTCCCATGCGCCCGTCTGATGGTTGAAGCGACGTTGCACGGGGCGGAGCACTTGGTTCTTGATGAATCCGGGCGACTGGTCGATGAGGTGGGCGCGCTGGCGGAAGCGGTCTTCGAATGCGGCCTCTTGGCCCTTGGCAACTGGGATACGGTTCGTCACGACGATCACGATGATTCCTCCTGCTCGAGTGCATGCTGCCCACGGCCGTCCCGAAAGGCAACCGCAGCATTGCGGATTCGATGGACACCGCATACGATCACCGCACACCGCGAAGGGAGACGTGCATGGCCGAGCCGCAGGTGCGGAGGTTGGGAGTCATTCTCTATCCGGGATTCGAGCTGCTCGATGTGTTCGGGCCGCTCGAGATGTTCGGCAATATGCCCGGCATCGTCGAGGTCGCGATGGTGGCGCAAACGAGCGGACCGGTCATCAGCGCGCAGGGACCGTCCGTCGTCGCCGAGCACGGTTTCGCCGATTGCCCGCATCTCGACATGCTGCTCGTCCCCGGCGGCATCGGCACGCGCACGGAGATCGACAACCCGGTGATGCTCGGCTGGCTGGCCGCGCGCGTCGCCGCCGCCGAGATCGCGATGACCGTGTGCACCGGCACGGCGATCCTGGCGCGCGCCGGCGTGCTCGACGGCCGGCGCGCCACCACCAACAAGATGCTGTTCCACTGGGTAGCGGAGCAGGGGCCGAAGGTGCAGTGGGTGAAGGAGGCGCGTTGGGTGGAAGACGGCAAGTTCGTCACGTCATCCGGCGTCTCCGCCGGCATCGATATGGCCCTAGCGGTGATCGCGCGGCTGAGCGGCGAAGAGATGAGCCAAACCCTCGCCGTCGGCACGGAGTACGAATGGCATCGCGACGCCAGCTGGGACCCGTTTGCGAAGGTGCACGGGTTGGTGTGAGCGGCTCATCACGCCCCACCTTCTGATTCGCAACGCGCGACGCGGCCTACGCTACCGACGTGTTGCTCCTCTTAAAGAACCTGCTGTTCACGCTCGTCATTCCGGGCACCGTCGCAGTCTATGTCCCTCTCCTGCTTGTCCGGAGCCTGTCGCCTGGTTCCGGCATTTGGCGGCTGGCCGCCTGGGTCTTCTTTCTGGTCGGCGGTTTGATTTACGGATGGTGTGTCTGGGAGTTCGCTGCCTTTGGCCGCGGCACGCCGGCACCGATCGACGCGCCCAAGAAATTGGTGGTCCGCGGCTTGTACCGCTATACGCGCAATCCAATGTATGTGGGTGTACTGACGACCATCCTCGGCTGGGCCGTACGCTACCAGGCCCCCGGTCTCGTCCTCTACGCCTGCAGCGTGGGCCTGTGTTTCCAGTGCTTCATCGTCTTCTATGAGGAGCCGCATTTGCAGCGAGTGTTCGGACCGGCTTACGAAGCGTACCGGGCGCAAGTGGGACGGTGGCTTCCCAAACCTTGAATGGACGCAGTGGTTTGCGATCCGACCAACACAATTCCAGGAGGCACATACGGATCTCGGCTTGAACGGCGCCGCAGCCGTCGTCGTGGGCGGCACGGCGGGAATGGGACGCGCGGCGGCGGAATGCTTCGCGGCAGAAGGCGCGCGGGTCGCGGTGCTCGGTCGCACACCGGAGCGCCTCGACACCGGCGCCAACGTGAACGTCGACGGCGGTTCGGATTTTTCTTGAGCGCGCCCTTCCGCTGCGGCGAACCTTGCGCCGCGCGGGGCGGTTCACCTATAGTGCAGCCGGACGGAGAACCCCGTGTTCGGAATAGGTATCAGCGAGCTCCTGGTCATCCTGGTCATCGTGCTGATCATCTTCGGCGCCGGCCGGCTGCCGGAGATCGGCGAGGGCCTGGGGCGCAGCATCCGCAACTTCCGCAAGGCGGTGAAGGCGCCCGACGAAATCGACATCACGCCGAAGCCGGACGAGCCGTCCAAGAAAGACAAACGGAAGAATCAGGCTTGACGCTGGGCGGCGACGACCCGCGTACTGAACTCCGCCGCGTCGTGCGGCGGTTCCATGAACACGATCACGAAGGTGGACGACTCGCCCGGCTCGATCATGAAACGCTTCGGCGGGCTCAGCTTCTGCAGGATCGAGACCTCTTGCGGCGTGAGGTCCTTGAGCACCTTGGCGGAAATCACGTTGCCGCACGAGATGGTCTTCTCGTCGACGGTGCGTCCGGCGGCGTCATACAGCGTCCCGGCGATCTGCACGCCGTGCAGCGCCACCGGCGCCGTGTTGAGCGCCTTGCCGCTGATGACGAACACCTGCTTGCCGTCCTTGATGCGCTGATAGCTGCCCACCACTTCGGAGAGCGCCACCTTGCGGGTCAGCAAACGATCATCGCCGCCGGCGCCGACCAGCGGCAAGCGGCCGATCAAGCGGTCGCACAACGCCGGGCTGGCGAACAGCGCACGCGTCACCACGGCGTAGGCGGACACCACCATCAACAGGAAAATGAGCAGCGCCCACACCTTGCCGCGCTCGTGCCCTTGCTCCGTGCGTCGCTCGCGGGCGCGTCCGCGGGCCGCGCGCTTCGGCCGCGGCGCGCGCTTGCGCTCCTCCGCTTCTTCCGGTTCCTCGTCCGGCTCGATGTCGATCTCGTCTTGCTCGTCCGCTTCGGCAGCAGCCGGGTGCTTCCTGGTCGCCTCCGGCTCCGCCGCGGCCGGCAGCACCGCGGGCTCTTCGTCGGACTCCGCATCGCCCGTACCGAGCGTGAATCCTTCGTCAGGTTCCGAGATGTCGAGGTCCGGTGCCGACGCAGCCTCGGCCTCGTCTTTCCATGCACCTTCGTCAAATGGTAGCGTGAGGTTCTCCCCCGCGGCGCGCGTGCTCTTTTCCGCGGCGGGAGGTGCCGATTTCTTCGGCGTCGGGGTGGGAAAGATGCGTTTGCACCGCGAGCACTTGAGCATCGGGTTCGGCCCGGCGAGACGCGCCGCGTCGACCTGATAGCGCGTGGCGCAGTATGGACATTGAACGATCACAGTGTCAGACCGCAGTTGAGGGAGAATTGTATGGCGGATGAGCCAAAAAGCAAATCAACGGGAGGCGGCGCGCTCCAAGCGCTCTCGGTCGTCCTGCCGGCGTTCAACGAGGAAGCCAACATCGAGCAGGTCGTACGCGCCTGCGTCGCCTATCTGGATCCCCACGTGCCGGACTACGAGCTGCTGGTGGTCAACGACGGCAGCCGCGACCGCACCGGCGAGATCCTCGACCGCCTCGCCGGCGAGCTGCCCCGCCTGCGTCCGCTGCATCATCCGCAGAACCGCGGGTACGGCGCCGCGCTGCGCACCGGCTTCGACGCCGCGGCCAAGCGCTTCGTCTTCTACATGGACGGCGACGGCCAGTTCGACATCCGCGATCTCGACGTGATTCTGCCGCTGGCAACGGACGACGATCACATCGTCACCGGCTTTCGCATCGAGCGGCGCGACCCGTTCATCCGGCGGCTCAACGCCAAGCTGTTCGGCGGCTGGCTGGTGCGCATCATGCTCAACGTGCGGGTGCGCGATCTGAACTGCGCCTTCAAGCTCATTCCGAAGAAGGTGCTGAACAGCATCACACTCGAGTCGACCGGCGCCTTGATCAACGCCGAGCTGTACGGGCGGGCGGTGCGGCGCGGCTTCGGCATCAAGGAAGTCGGCGTGCATCACTATCCGCGTTCCGCCGGCGTGCAGACCGGCGCCCACCTGTCGGTCATCTTGCGCGCCTTCTACGACTTGTTCCGCTTGCGGCGGAAGATCGTGCACGGAGAGAGACAACAGACAGTCAGACAACAGACAACAGACAAGTGACACTGCAGAGAAGGAGACATATCTTGCAGTCCGTTGTCTGACCGTCTGTTGTCTGTTGTCTCTATTTCGGCAGGACGAACTTCTGGATGCGGCTGTTCATCGTGTCCGACACGTAGACGTTGCCCTGCGCGTCGGTTGCAATCCCGATCGGACGGTTGAAATCGCCGTTGCCGCTGCCGCTCTTGCCCCACGAATACGCCAGCGTGCCGTTGGTGTAGCGTGCGCAGCGGTGATTGAACGAGTCGGTCACCAGCAGGTCCGTGCCCAGCGTGGCCAGGTATGGCTCGGTGTAGAACTCTTCCCAGCCGGATGCCGGATGCTCTTCGAGGAACTTGCCCTGCTTGTCGAAGACCTGGAGACGATGGTTGCCGGTGTCGGCGACGATGACGCGGCCGCTTTGATCGACCGCGATGCCGACGGGCTCGATGAACTCTCCCGGCTTTGATCCGTCGTGTCCCCACGTGGTCAACTGCTTGCCGGACGCATCGAAGCTCGCGACGCGTTTGTTGCCGGTGTCGGTGACGTAGACGGCGCTGCCGTCGGGCGCCACGGCGATGCCGCGCGGCCCCCAGAACCCCGACGTCTGCTCGCGCCACTCGAGCACGAAATGCCCATCGGCATCGAACTTCTCGATGCGGTGATTCCAGGTGTCGGCCACGTACACAGCGTTGTCGGGACCGATAGCGATGCCGCACGGGTCCTTGAAATTCCCCGCATCTTGCCCTTCGTGTCCCCACGCCAGCAACGGTTTGCCGTCCGGGCCGAGCTTTTGGATGCGGTCGTTCTTGCTGTCAACAATGTACACGTTACCGTTGGAATCGACGGCCAGGCCGCGCGGCTCGTTGAACTGGCCGACGGCGGTACCCTTCTGCCCCCACACTGCAACCGGAGCCAGCAGCGCGGGCGCTTGCGCGTAGCCGTGCGGGGCGGGCGGCGGGTTGACCGCCACGGGAGCGAGGGTCGTCCCCGGTTTCAGGTCCTTCAGGACGTACATCACGGCGTCGCTCGACCCGACCGGGCTGAAGGCTTCGCGCGTGAACAGGAAGTGCACGAGCTTCGGCAGATCGAGCTGCTTCCAATCCGGCTCCCACCAGCCGCGAATCTGAAAGCGCGTCTTCTCGTACTTGTCGCCCAAGGCCTTGTCGAGGGCGGTGGTCGCTTCCGGGTCGACGATGACCACCGGCGTATCCACGGCGCGCACGTCCGCCGACCAGTTCACGGGATAATGGCGCAGGTACCAGCTGAGCGGCCAGGTTGCGTTCCCCGACACCGCCAGACGCGTCTGCGCACCGGTGCCGAGCACCGCGCCCACCTGCTCGATGCGGTTCACGACCTTGGCGATGTCGTACGTCGATTGCACGTACGCGAGCAGCTCGCCGTGGCGCTTCGTTGGGTCCTCGTCGGGGCGCGGCGCATCGTACAGATAGTTGCTGGCCACCAGCGTCCACAGCGTCAACGCGGCCCCCGCCGCCAGGATCAACGCCATGGCCGGACGCACGATGCGCCCTTGCTCGATCACCTGGGCAAACCACATCGAGGCCAGGATGACGGCCGGCAACAGGACCGGCACCAAGAGCCACGGCACCTTTTCCTGCGCCCATGCGTAGAACACGAAGCTGCCCATGGTCCAGAACACGAGGAAACGCGTGAAACGGTCCGGCAGCCAGCGCCGCATAATCGTCAGCCCGGCAAAGGTCGCGGCCAGCAAGAGCACCAGCGGCGCACGCTCGGGAGCGAGGAAGAGCGCCACCAGGAAGCCCACGCAAGCGGCCCAGGTGGCATAGGCGAAGACGCGCGTCGATGTGCGCTCGCGTGTGCCGGCCCGCAGCAGCGGGGCCAACAACATCAGCAAAGCCGGGAAGAAAATCAGCGGTTCGTACGCCACCAGGTCGGGGAAGTAATACCACCACGGCCCGCCGATGCGTTTGATCTCGTGCTGCCCCATCCAATAAGACAGGGCCCGGGTCACGGAGTTCCAATTCTTCGGGTGCGAGAGGAGCGACGTGTACAGCAGCAGCCAGATCACCGCGAAGATGACCGCCGTGGTGATCAGCGGAACCACCACTTGCTTCACCAGCGCCCACGTCTCGCCCCATACGGAGCGCAGCACCGGGCGCCAGTCGGAGGCGTACACGACTTCCCACGCCAACATGCCGACGAAGCTCACGGCAAAGATCGGCGTGAGCGCGTACATGTCTTCCTTGGTACAAAACGCCAGGGCCAACGCCGCACCGCAGACGTAGAGATTGCGCGCGGCGCGGGTCTCGCCGTACCGGAAGGCAAAATAGACGAACGTCAGGTTGCACAGTGCCACGTAAATGTCGTGGCGCAGGAAACGCGTGAAGTACGAAAAGCTGGGCGAACAGGTCGTCAGGATGAGAAACGACAGGGCCCCCCAGCGGCCCAGATACCGGCGCAACGGCCAGGCGAAGGCCAGCAGCGCCAGGCCGAACGACACCGGGCTCAGGCGCGCCGAGAAATCCGAATCCCCGAACACGCGGACGACCAGAGCCGTCCAGTAGTAGAGCAGCGGCCCGTGATAGACGGGGTCATACTGATAGTCGCCCACTCCATCCTGGGTGATCTTCCACGAAAAGAAGGCGTGGATGGACTCGTCGTGATGGTATGGCCGGACGCCGAGCACGTAGAGGCGCGTGAACACCGCCACGGCGAAAACGACGATGTACACGCACTGCTCGAGGCTGAGGTTGCCGACGATCTTGCGATCGAGAGCACCGGACGCGGCGCTAGCCGGCGCCCGCGTTCGCGGCGCCGCTTCACCTACATTGCGGTCGAGGGCACGTTCTGCCATAGGGACGGGAATATCTGCCATGCGTGGAAGGACGCTACCCTGTATATGCGCTTTGCCTCCGTGTCAACAAACGGCTGCGACCCTCCCGTGCCATGGCGGTGGCGAGATTGAACCGGGGTTGACTTTCCCGGCAACGCACCCCACCATGAGAAGCGTGAACAGGTGGCCAGAATGACCAGGCCGTGGATAGGATTCGTCGCCGGCGCCTCCGGTCTGCTTGTGCTCATGCTCAGCGTGCGGCATTTCCACAGCTCCGACGCCGGAACACCTGCGGTGACCCACGCACAAGACGATATCACCTCGGTCTTCGAGAAACAGGAATCGGCACGCAGCGGCTGGATCGCCCGCCCAGGAACCGGGAGTGGACAGAATGCGGGCAGCACGACGGGTTCGCATGCCGTCGGCGCGCACGGCTTCTCCACGTCGGACGACACTGAGGATGCGAATGACGGCGGCGGCGGCGGGCCTACCGTCATCGGCGGGAGCGGCGGCGCGAATGGTGGCGGTGCCAATGTGCGGAGCGCACAGTACGCCGGCGCCGGCTCGGTGCAGGCCAATGGAGCCATACCCGCCATGCCGGTTCCCTTTGAAGGCGCGAAGCCCCTCGGGCCGGGAGCCGTGGGTGGAACGGGGCCTGGAGCCTCCGGCAATCCGGCGGTCGCCGGCAGCGCCAACGACCCGACGAAGGATACACCCGGCGAGAACGGACTGGTGCTGTCCCTGCTCAATTCGTCCACCACCCCCGACAAGGGCGACACCACTCCGCTGGTGGAGCAAGGTGTCTCCTGCCAATCCGGCGGCTGCAACTTCTCCACGGACTCGCAGTTCGCCCTGCCCGACGCGGGGAACCTGAGTGGAGAACAAGGATCGCTGTCGTTTTGTCTCCAGCCGGATTGGAACGGGAGCGATCCTGGGGATGCCTCGTTGGTACAGCTGCGCACGCCCAACCTGTGGGAAAACCGCATGCAGATTTTCAAGAACGGACGCTATATGCGCCTCATTCTGACCCCGAATACCGGCCTCGAAACCGGCGGGTCCACGGACATCATGAACTGGCAGTCCGGGCAGCAACATCCCATTGCGGCAACCTGGGGCCCGGATCCCACGACGGGTCAGAACATGGTCTCGTTCTATGTCGACGGCCAAATGGTATCGCAGCAACCGTACGACGGCCAATTCGATGTTCCGTCGCAAACCCCGCTGTATATTGGCTCAGACATGCCACAAGGCGGGCCGGGTGCCGGCGGCACGCTCAGCAATTTCCAAGGGTACAATCAGCCACTGAACCCGCAAACCATCGCCGGCTTGGCATCCGGCTGCGCCCCGCAGTGACCCTCCATTTTTTCCGAGCGCACTGACGCAAAACCGGCAAAACCGGATGGAGGCGCCCGTCCATGTGCCCGTCCTGACGGATGCGCTCCTCGATTGTTTGCGTCTCGAGCGCGGCGGGCGCTGCGTCGACGCGACCATTGACGGCGGCGGCCATACCGCCGCCATTCTGGAGAGGACCGCTCCCAACGGCGAAGTGCTCGGCATCGACCGTGATCCCGAGCTGCTGACCGCGGTGCGCCGCCGGCTTGCCGAGGCCGTCGATGCCGGACGCTTGCACCTCGCCAGCGGCAACTTCCGTGAGCTCACGCGCATCGCCACGACGCGGCATTTCACCGCCGTGCAGGCGATCGTTTTGGACCTCGGCCTCAGCTCATTCCACCTCGATACGAGCGGCCGCGGCTTCAGCTTCATGCGCGACGAGCCGCTCGACATGCGCTTCGACAGCGACTCCTCCGACCCGACGGCGGCCGACCTGCTGAACACCCACACGCACGAGGAGCTGACGGCAATCTTCAGAGAATTCGGCGAGGAGCGCTTCGCCGGCCGCATCGCCGGCGCCGTCGTCGCGCAGCGCGCGCGGCAGCCCATCCGCACCACCGCGCAACTGTTCGCGCTGATCGCAGCGGCGTTGCCGGCGCGCCTACGCTGGCGCGCGGCGCGCTCGGCGGCGCGCATCTTTCAAGCCCTGCGCATCGCCGTCAACGACGAGCTCGAGGGCATCGCCGCGGTGCTGCCGCAGGCCCTGTCACTGCTGGCGCCCGGCGGCCGTCTGGCGGTGATCGCCTTTCACTCGTTGGAAGACCGCATCGTCAAGCAGTTCTTCGTCGCCCAGCGCCAGGCAGGCCGGGTGCGCATTCTCACCAAGAAACCGGTGCGCGCCGGCGATGCGGAAATCTCCGCCAACCCTCGTGCCGCGAGCGCCAAGCTGCGCGTTTGCGAGCGTCTCGACGTGCCGGCGGCATCGGCCATCGCGGTCGGCCGGGCAGGATAGCCCAAGGTGTATGCCGCGCGCTCAGTCCTTCCCGGCCAGATAGTCCGCGAGGATGCCGCGGCTGTGCTCGTCTTCGTGGCAGTAGACGCACAGATTCTCCCAGTTGCTCCCGTCCGGCGGGTTGTTGTCGTGATTGCCGTCTTTGTGATGCACGGTGAGCAGATGCAGGTTTGATTCGTCGAACTCGCGCGCACACTTCGCACAAATCCAGCCGTGGATCTCCAGCGAGCGGGCGCGGTACGCTTGTTGTCGTGCCAGGGCCGCGGTACGGGCGGCTTTGATGACTTCGTCGACCTTCGCTGTCGGTGCGCCGGGGCGGCGCCGTTTGCTCGGTCGAAAGCTGCGCGTCATGCCCTAATTGTAGCCGCGGCGCAGCTCAAGGCCCAGCGTGGCCCGCGTCTGCGACGCGCGGGATGCCACCATAGAAGCCCACTTCGTTCCGGACGTTGCGGAACTCTTCGATGTCGAGTGGCCCGACGGCCGCCTCCAGCTTCGGGATCAGGTCATGCCCCTGCGGCATGATGATGAATGCGCTGGTCGAAGGATCGAGGTGATGGCTCCGCAAGAAATTGTCGAGTTCGACGATATCCGCGGTAGAGAAGCCGTGCGCCAGGAAGCGGATCGTACCGTGGGTTATGAAAAATCCCGGCGCCCCACCCACCATGTAGGTCGTCTTGCGAACGCCGTGCGCGCGGATCCAGGCGCTGATTTCCACCGCCGATGAATGTCGATGCTGCGGCGCATAGTCGATGAAGTAACTCTCGACGTTGCTCATACACGCGACCGCCAGCACCGCAGCGCCGACGAGCCCCGCACCGATGCGCCCGCTTGTCGTGGGGAGAGCTTGGCGAATGCCGCCCAACAAGCGGTGCAACGCCACACCGGCGAGCAGCGCCGCGAACACCACCGTGCCGCCGATGCGCGGGTAGAAAGGGGTGTCGATCGTCAGCAGGCCGCCGGCGATGACCGGAATGATGATCCACAACAGCATGAACAGGTTGCGACGCCGCAACGGGCGTGCACAGATCACCGCCAGTCCCAGCACGAACAGCGCCGCGCTCACCGGCTCGAGGAGCCCACCGTCCATGTACCCGTACTGCAGGGACGAATCGCCGGTGAGGTTGAAGAGCGTGAACGCCTTGCCCGCTTGAATGCGCAGGATCTCGGCCAGACTCGTGGTGTGGTATCCATACGAGAGGTGCCGGAACGGCTCCTCACCGAAGACGCTCGTGCCGCGTGTCCGCGCCCACAGGGCACCCCAGTTGTGCGAGAAGAAACCGATCATCGGCGCCGCCGTTGCCACCGCCGCCACGATGACGACGGCAAATCGTTTGACCCGAAGCCCTATGAGCCTCCGGTCGCTGCCCGGCAGCCACACCAACCACGTGAGCGTCAAGAGCACGGGCACGAGCCGCGACGCGTAGTAGCCCTGGATGCCGAGTCCAAGCGCAATCCCACACCACACGGCCGCCGTCAGGCTCAGGTCGTACCACACCTGCACGAACAGCCACGCCACCAGGACGCTGACGAACGGGGTCTGCACGTAGTGGTAGCCGGTGCGGCTCAGGTGAACGAAGAAGCGCGCCGACACCAGCAACAGCCCGGACGCCAGCGCCGTTTCGAACCCCCAGAGGCGGTAGGCAAAGCCGAAGAGGAGCAGGACCGACGCTGTTCCTAGGGCGACGTTGGGAGCGCGCAGGCCCATCAGATTGATGCCGAACAGTTTGAGACCGACGGCGGCCGGGAGAGCATGCAACATCGGCAGCTCGTACCAACCGATCGTGAACAGGTTGAACGAACGGTCGGCGGCCAAATGAATGGCGTCGTTGCCGACCTCCGCCTCGTCGTTGTGCACCTCCGGCGGCACCGTGGTGACGTACGTCGCGAGGAAGCCTCCGGACAGGATCAGCAAGACCGCCAGCGCGGCAATCACTCGTAGCGGCGGGCGTTGCCGCGAGCGGCGACTCCACCACGACCGCAGCGTCGCCAGAGCCATCAGCAACAGTCCGAGCGCCCAGACCGGCTGCGTCCGCTCCGGGGCGGCGTTGCGAGACACCAGAGGTCCAGTGGCGGCGCACAGCACGACGCCGGCGCCGAAGAGCCACCAGAAGCCGCGCGCCGTCGTGGGCACGGCCGGAGTGTCGGGCTCGGACGCCGCCGGAACCAACCGCTCGGCAGCGATGTACAGCAGCGCGCCCACGGCGAAGCCGATCGCGCTCAACCAGGGACGCACATGCACCATCGCCTGCGCCCCGCCCGCGGCAAGCACGGCACTGAGCCGCAACACGAGGATCGCCACGCGGCGACCGGAAGGCGGAGGCGTCGGCATCGGAACGCTCTCAATAAAGCCGAACGCGTGCGCGTGCAAGCCGGACGCGACGCCTGCAACACGCCGCGCGCCGGCGCGCCGGCGCGGCGTGTTGCGTGCTTGCACCTTTGGCGACAGACCGCTAAGTGGCGACGCTATGCCTGAGCGCCTCTCGGTGGTGATGCCGGTCTACAATGAGCGGTATCTCGTGGCCGAGTCCATCCGCCGCGTCCTCGCGGTGGAGAGCCCGCTCATCAGCCGCCTCGATCTGATCGTCGTCGATGACGGCTCCACCGATGGAACACGCGAGTTGCTCCGCACCATCGCGGCTCAACATCCCGAGCGCATCACGTACATCGAGCACGACCGCAACCGCGGCAAAGGGGCGGCGGTGAACACGGGGCTGGCGCGTGCAGAGGGGTCGGTGACGATGGTGCACGACGCCGACCTCGAGTACAATCCCCAAGACCTCCCGAAGCTGATGGTGCCGTTCCAGCGTGATGGCGCCGACGCGGTGTACGGCTCGCGCTTTCTCGCCGGCGACTACCGCCGCGTGCTCTTCTATCGGCACTCCATCGGCAACCGCCTGCTCACCGGGATATGCAACCTGCTCACCGACCTGAGCTTCACCGACATGGAGACGTGCTACAAGGCGATCCGCACCCGCCTGTTCCAGTCGATCCCGATCCGCAGCCGCGACTTCCGCATGGAGCCCGAGCTCACCTTCAAGCTGGCCAAGCGCGGCGCACGCATCTTCGAGGTGCCGATCTCGTACGCGGGTCGCACCTACGACGAGGGCAAAAAGATCGGCTTCCGCGACGCCGTGCTCGCCTTCGGCACGATGCTGCACTGGTGGTTGATCGACGACATCTACAAGCCCGACGAGTACGGCTCGAACATCCTGGTCGGCATGTCGAACGCGCCGAACTTCAATCGTTGGATCGCCGACACGGTGCGCCCGTTCGTCGGCGCGCGTGTCCTGGAGCTGGGAGCCGGAATCGGCAATCTGACGCGCGCCCTGCTGCCGCGCGATGCGTACACCGTTTCTGAAGTGAACCCGTACTATCTCGACTACCTGCGCAATTTCGCCGACGGCAAACCGTACATCGACGTGCAGCGGGTCGACTTGACCAGCGCTGCCGACTTCGCCGAATTGAACGGGAAGTACGACACGGTGATCTGCCTCAACGTCCTCGAGCACGTCGTTGCGGAGACGGAGGCGCTCGACAACGTGCGCACGGCGCTGCAGCCGGGTGGGCGGGCGATCATCCTCGTGCCACAGGGCCCCAACCTCTACGGGACCCTCGACGACACACTCGGCCACAAGCGCCGGTACACGCGCCAGGGTCTGTGCGCGCAGCTGGCCGCCCAGGGCTTCGCCATCGAGCAATTGTTCGATTTCAACCGCGCCACGACGCCGGCCTGGTGGCTCAACGGGCAGGTGCTGAAGCGCCGGCATTTCAGCAAAGTGCAGTTGAAGATCGTCAACGTCATGACGTGGCTGTTGCGACGGCTCGATCACTTGCTGCCCTGGGACGGGGCGTCGTTGGTCGCCGTCGCCCGGCGGCAGGACTGAGCCCTCTGTTGATCCAGCAGCTCGCCGCCCTCGTTCCGCCCGAGTTGGCTGCCGCCGCGCTGCTGCTGGCGACGGCGGGGCTGACGCTTCTGGTCGGCGGCATCCGGCGCGGGCGCGCCTTTTTGCCCAACGTCCCGGCGCTGCTGTTCATCATCGCCGGCGCCGCCTGGTTCTGGCCGCTGGCGGTCATGCATGTGACGCCGTGGGTCGGCTCCGGTCTCCTGCTTGCCGCCGCCGCGGCGCTGCTGGGACACACCGCCGCGCAGTCGGACCTGCGGGCGGAACCGAGGACGCTCGATCGCGGCGCGCCGCGCGCGGCGCGCCTCTACTTGGTCACCGTACTGCTGATCGCGGTCGTGCTGCTGTTCTACGACCTTGGCGGATACTCCGGCACCTTGTTGGTCTGGGAAGGGCCGGTGACCGATGGCTTCGCCGCCGCCTTCAACGCCGGACAGAGTGTGTGGCGTTTTGCGGCGGAGCACTTTCTCTGGGACGATGGCATTCTCAGTGCCGGTCACACGAGCTTGTTCTACGGCGCGCCGACGTACCTGTTGTTCACGCTCGCCGGCTTTTCTCCCTGGACGCTGCGCTGCCCGGCGGTCATCGCCACGCTGCTCAGCATTGCCGTCATGTACGCGCTCGGCTGCCGGTTCTTCGGGCGAACCGTCGGCGCCGCCGCGGCGGTTGCGCTTGGGCTGAACGCCTGCGTCTTGTTCTATGGCCGCTACGGCAGCTCGCCGGCCGGGACCCTGTTGGCGATCCTCCTGGCGCTCTGGGCCACGTGGCGCTTCCTCGATGCGGATCGTTCCGCATGGTGGATGGGCGGCGTGTGTGCGGTGGCGCTGTATCTGGCGACGTTACAGTATTCCCCGGCGCGTATCGTCGTGCTCATTCTGCTGGGTCTCATTCCGCTCGTGCTGGCCTGCCAATGGCGGCGGCTGTGGTGGCAGCGTCTGGTCGGTTTGGCGCTCATCGTCATCGCGACGGCCGGCGTGTGGCGACTCGAGGGACAGTTCAACCGGCACCCGAATCTTTTCGCAGCCCGCGGCGAGCAGTTCTTCGCGTGCATCCACCATCCGGACTGCATCCGCGACACCCTCGGGCGCACCGTGCGGCCCGAGGCGCTCACCCCCTTCGACACGATCGAGCTGTTGTACCGCACGGTAGCGGTCACGATCCCGCAGTACGTCGGCATCCTCACGCCACAGAGCAATCCCGGACCGCCCGGGAGCGTCATCGCCTTCGATCCACCGCCGCTGCCGCTCTACTTCGGCCCCGCGGTGCTGTTCATCCTGTTGGGGTTCGCACACTCGTTGACACGCATCCGGTCATGGCGCCACGCGTGTCTCCTTCTCTGGGTGTGCGGCAGCACGGTACCGTTGCTGTTGACCAATCGGGTCGATGCACATCGAATAATGCTCTTCGTCATCCCGCTGTCGTTCTGGGCCGCGCTCGGCATCTGGGAGGTGGCGCAGGTGCTGCAGGACGCGCAGATGCCGCGCGTCCTGCAGCACCTGTTCGCCGCGGCGTTGGTGCTCACGGTGGTGTGGAGCGACGCGAACCTCCTCTACTTCGCACCGGTCGCCTACCAGCCTCGAGTTCCCTACTCGACCCGAGTTCCGTACTACCCACGCATATCGCTACCGCTGGCCGGCGAGAGCCTTGCCGGCGAGATCGCAACAGTGCCCGGACCGGTCGCCGTCGGCACGTTGATCGATCATCGCGACGTGGGCTGGATGCAGCTCACGATGCTGGAGCGCGCGCGTCACGATCCGACGCGCACGGGGACCTTGCTGCCCGAGGGCTTGTTGGTGGGAATCAAGGACAACGGGGGGCCTGATGACGTGCGCATGCGCGAGCTCCAAGGCATCATCAAGACCACCACGGTCCTGTTGGCACCCGCCACCGAATTCCAGCGTGTCGCCGCCATCATGCAGCACCGCGGCGTGCGGGTGAGCGAGCGCAGCAGCGGCAACCTGCGCCTGCTGCGTCTCGATGCGGGAGCCGCCGCGACCGGAATTGCGGACCAGGACATCCAACCGCTGCCCACCATCGTCTTGCCGCCAACACCGACTCCCATCCCGCTGAGTGGCGGGCCGCACATGTCTTTGACGACGATGACGCCCACCACGGTCACCTTCGGATTCGCGCCGCCGCAGATCGATCACGCCTGGGACGGTTCGCCCATCGTCATGGGAGGCGTACGGTATGAGCACGGCATCGGCACCCACGCCTGGTGCCGGATGACCTACGCCGTGCCGCCGCAGGCCACCACGTTCCAAGCGATTGTCGGATTGTCCGACGACGTACGTGAGTGCGGTGCCGGGGCGGTCACGTTCGAGGTTCGCGACGACAACGACGCCGTGCGCTTCGACAGCGGGTTGGTGGACGCCACCACGCCGGCGCGATCCATCCAAGCCGACGTGCGCGGCACGCAGACCATTACGCTGGTAGTGACCGAAGGAGGCAACGGCCGAGACTGCGACCACGCGAACTGGGCGCTACCCGCCTTTCTGCTGCCGACACCCTGACGACCGTGCGCACCGGACTCGACGGACATGGCTCTTGACGCACGCAGCAGATCCGCCCTGCGATGAACCCGAAGCCGATGCTTCGTCGCTGCGCCGCGTCGGCGGCTGAGGCGTTGTGCCCGCTGATCACTTCGCATCACACGGCGGCGCCGGCTCCCTCTATGAGAGGTGCAGGATGAGAGGCGTGACACGAGCGATCACGGGTGGAGCGCTGCTGATCATAGGCTGCGGCTTCCTGCACGCGGTTGCTGCAGCAGCAGACCCATCCGACGCTGCAGCGGTACACGCGCCCGTACCTCCTGAAGCCGCGGTGCTGAACGCGACGGCTGCACGGGCGCGACGAGATCCGCAGCTTCCCTGGCATCAACGGGCGCTGCCGCTTCCGACGCTCGGGTTGCTCGTGGCAGGTGCCGTCGCCGGCCTCGCACGCCGCGCCGACATTCGCCGTGCATGGCGCGGAGAGCGGCCGGCAACGACGGCAGAGGGCGCGCCTCGTCCGCCGGCGCCGGTATCGGCAGCGCCGCGCACAACCGCCGCGATTCTGGGCCTGTCCATGCTCGCCCTCGGGTCCTACCTGGCCTGGGCGGGCATGCAGCGTCTCGAGTCCAGGCAGCCGCTCGACGGCTTCTGGCGCTTCGCCGTTGGCTGCATCATCGCCGGCGTCGCGCTGCGTGCATTGAACGGGCTCACGGCGTGCACGCGAACCTTGTCGTCTTTCGTGGCGGCTGACTGGCGGCCGCGGCGCTCGCGCGCCGAAGGTGAGCGGTTGACGCTGCTCCTGACCCTGGCGGCGGGCAGTCTCGCCGGCTGCATGTACGTGATCCTGTACCAGCCGCAGGAGCAAGCCGGTGCCGTGGCACTGTGGCTCGCCGCACAGATCTGGATCATCGCGGCGGCCTTTCCGCCGCTTGCCGCCGACGCGGCCGAGCGTTCGGCGGCGCGACGTGCGCGGCCGCTGGTGCTGCTCCTGCTCCTCGGCGCCGTCGTCACCCGCTTTTGGCAGATCGGTTACTACCCCGACTTCGTGCACCACGATCACAGCATCTACGGGCACGATGTCTTGAAAATGTTGCGCGGTGATTGGAAGCCGTTCTTCGTCCGCATTCATGCGGTCGGGCGTCCGTGGCTTCTGTCTTGCTTATTTGCCCTCGAGGTCTTCGGACACCACTACTGGGTGCTGCGCTTAACCGGCGGCATGTCGGGTATCATCATGGTCTGGGGTACGTACTTGCTCGGCACCGCGCTCTGCAATCGGCGCATCGGACTGATCGCAGCGCTGCTGGTGCTGGTCAACAATGACCTCCTGCTCTACTCGCGCCAGCCCTCCAACATCGATCCGGTGGCTCCCTTCGTGCTTGCCTTGTACGCCCTGACCGTCGGTGTGCGGCGCGGCTGCCGGTTCCACTGGTGTTTGGCCGGTATCCTGAGCGGTTGGGCGCTGATGATGTACCGGGCGTCAACCATTTTCCCCGTCATCGAAGTCGCGGTCTTGCTCTACCTCTGCGCGTTACTTCCCCGCCGGATATGGGAACAGCGAGCCGGGATCCTGTGGCTCGTCGTGGCGGCTTGCATCGTCTACCTGCCCATGGTCCCGGACATGATCCAGACACAGGAAATGACGAACCGGCTGCGCGAGCAGGGTGTCCTGTTCGGCCCGGGCGGTGCGCCACGCTGGGACGGGGCGTTGTGGGCGAGCCAACTGCTGCACTCGTTCGGCGCGCTCATTTACTACCGCGACAGCGGCGCCTGGTGGGTCACGACGGGACAGTCCATCTGCATGCCCTTGGGATCGTGCCTCTTGGGCATCGGCCTCGTCTATCTGCTCGGTTCGTGGTGGACGCCCGCCACATTCGTGCTCATCGCGTGGGCGATCATCTGCATCTTCATGGGGAGTGCCATGATTGTGTCACCGCCGACGCTCTACCACATCTTAGCCGCGATCGTTGCGGCCATGCTGATCAGCGCCGTCGGGCTCGATCGCGCACTGGCGCTCGCGGATGCGCAACCCAGGTGGCAGCGGCTTGCCGCCTACGCATTGGTCGGCGTGGTCCTGGCCGTCGTGAGCTTTGAACAGGTACGCGGCTTCTGCGCGGCCATGCGCCGTCCAACGCGCGCGGACGGTCGCATCGTCCTGCAAGAAGGCGCGCGCATCACGGCAGCGCGCTACATCCGTGAGCACCCGCTGTACCGCTACTACCTGGTCCGATCGGCCGCTGAACCCGATACGAGCTGTACCGACGCGCTCTATCAATTCCTTACCGACGATTCCGACGTGTCGGATCTGACCGCTCCCCTGCGCACCGATATCCCCGTACCGCCGGTGGAGCCGGCGGCCGGTGCGGCGTTCATCGTCTTTCCGCGCCGCACCGCGGAACGACCGGATCTCGTTGCAACGTATCCGACCGCTCGCGTCGAGGAGCTGTTCTTCGCCGAAGGACCCGATCCACTCTTGATCTACCTCGTCGATGCACAAAGTGTTAAGGAAGCGTACAGCACGCGCCGTCCCGATCGGAAGGGAGGAGACGGGCCGCCTTGACAGCGGTGGTCGCGCAAGACACGATCGTTTTGTCGTGGATCGCGCTTCATCTATTGTCTTGGCCTTGGTGATCGCCGGCTCCGCTGTAGCTGGTCTGTTTCTGTTTTCCGGCCGTGCAAAAACCGCGGCGCCCTTGCCCCCCCTTTCAGGCTTAGGAGGAGACGCCGCCGGTTTTCGCGACCTTCCGACGGGCTGGAGGATCGAAGGCCAGCGAAGCCATCCTCAACGCCCCGGGCTTCCCGGTGCCGAGCGGCGTGCCAGTGAGCCGGATGAGAATGATCAGCCCGACGAGAGCATCTCGGCGGCATCAACTGCCGGCGTGGCCGTGGCGAACGTGGCCAGGAATGCCGGAGCTGGCCCGGACTCCGCTGCACAGCTCGCCGCCGGGCGGACGAGCAATACGGCATCGGAGAATCCCGCCGATCAAGCAGGGCAGGCGCAGTTGCAAGGGCGCCCTGGTTCGGGTGGACCACACACCGCAGAATCATCTTCCGGCAAAGAGCCGCAGCCAGGTGGGCCGATCGACCAGAAGCCGGAGGCTGCCAAACCTCAGGACGGTGTGCTCTTATCGGTACCGCTGCACGGCACGACCCAAGCCGATAACTTCACCAACCAGGCCTTCGCCGAGCAGAACATCCAGCCCAGCAGTGATGGGAAAGGAATGGATTTCCCGTTGGATGCCGTGTTGGGGTTTCCCGATGCCGGCAACATCAGTAGCGACGCCGGAACGATATCCTTCGACGTCACACCACATTGGAACGGAACCGACCCCGGGGATAACTCGCTTATCCAAGTCCGTAGTCCCAACATGTGGGAGGGTCGTCTCTTCGTATTTCGGAATGGGCACTATCTCATTTTCACTATGGTGAACGATCAAGGTCAGGAAACCGGCATCGGCGCCCCGATTGACAACTGGACGGCCGGCCAACCACACAACATCACCGCCACTTGGGGTGAAGCGTTGATGTCGCTCTACATCGACGGTGCATTGGCGGGACAGCATACCTATTCTAGCGGGCCGGACATCCCGCCTGGAACGCCGCTCTTTGTCGGATCGAATCCAAGCAGCCACGTCCCGGGAGCGGACGCCGTGATGGCGAATCTCATGGTCTACGATTACGCCCTCACTCCGGAGGAAGTCGCGGCTCAGTGACCGTCGTTGGGGTTCCGCCCCGCCACCGCACAGCCATGACACCGTCACGCACACTGACGTCTCCCGCGGTCGACAACGCCGGAACTGCCGCTTGAAAATCCGCCGCGGGATACAGCAAGAGCAGCCGCCCAGCACCGACGGTGGAGGCGATGGCGGCAGGATCGCCGGCAACCAGTTGCTGGCGCATCTCGGCGTTCAGCAGGCGCGGCGGCTCCGCCGCTTCAGCGCGCCCTTGTGCCGCTTCTGCCAGAACCCACGTCAGCTCATTCGTGTCGAGGTCGGTCGCAACGTCCACGGCGCGCTCGTCGCGCATCGCAGCGGCAAGTGCCCGCGCGGGCGCCGGCACAGGCGTGTCCAAGTACGGCAAGACGCGGAGATCGTGCCTCACGGTACACGCTGTCAGGACCACACCACAACCGAACAGCACCGAGAAAGCACGCATTCGCAGTCGGCTGCGCAGCACCGCAACCAGCCGCTCGAAGGCAATGCCGCCAAACACGGCGCAGGGAACCGTGAGTAAAGCGAGGCGGTGTGGGTCAGCGTGGCTGGTCAGCAACGCGCCAGGCACCGAGATTGCGAGCCACCAGATGAACAATACACCATACTCCCAGCGCAGAACGCGCACGAGCGAGCTTACGGCACCGAGGAGAGCCAACACGACCCAGGGTGGCCAAGCGAGGTATGGCAACGATCCGCCGCCGCTGTCGTTCAGCGTGTAGTCGAGTGCGTTAGTGCCCGGCCAGAGAAAGGCTGCGTACGCGGGGAGGTTGCGGGTAGCCCACACCCAACCGACGGTGAGCGTATCGCGCCAGCTCCCGTCAGGTTCGTGTCCCACCGCGGCACGGATGCATTCCGGTTGGAGGAGACACGTGTTGACGGCTTCGCCGCGCGCAGCGAGGAAATCCCGGGTGCACGGGCGCTCCAACCTCCATCCCACCGCCAGCAAGGCTAGAAGCAGAACGAGGCCAGCGATATGCCATACGGTCCGGTGTCGCCAGATCCCCAGGGGCAACACGACCAGCAAACCCAAAGCGACGAGGCGGCCCGGAGCATACTCCAGCGTTGCAACAGCCAAGGCTGCGGCGGTGACAACCGCCCACGGGAGCGTTCGCCACCCTCTCGCCATAACGAAGCGCGCGCAGGCCCACCATGCGAGCGTGCAACCAAGCATGGTCGCGGCAAGAGACGACGCGTAGCGGCCGTAGAAGAGAACCGCTGCGTTACAAGCGAACGCCAATCCCGCCGTAGCGCCGGCCAGCCACCCGTAGAGTCGGGCACTGGTACGTCGGATCAGAATAGCCGCGAGCACGACGGCCCCGACCGAGGGCAACCGCAATGTCCACAACGAAAACCCGAACACCTGCATCAACGCAAGTGCGGGTATGCCGTACAGCAACGCGGTGTGCCCCTCGCTAAACACACCGCTTGGAAAACACGCCACATGTTCGCGAAGAAACTGCATGAGCGTGCTATGCGTGTACAACGCCTCCCAGAACGTCAGCACGCCCGTTTCCCAAGTCTGCGGCAGCCCACCGAAGCGGTCGAGTCGTGGCAACAGCAATGCCAGCACCAGGATGACGATGACGGCGTCGATCGCGCCACCGTAGCCGCGCGCATGCGCGGCACTCTGTCTACCCGCGAGTCCGATCATAACGACCGCGGCGGGGAGGCCGCTGCTTCTCACCGCGACAACCGACGCTCATGCAATGGACACTCATCGACGCTCAACGCATCTTTGCCGGCAATGTTGCGGAGCAGATTTGACAAGGATCAGGCGGGTTTGCAACTGTCCCGGTAGGTTGCCTGCCGTCTTTCGTTTGAGTACATCACTCCCGATGTGGCATTCCGACGACGGGCGCGCGGTGTATCGAGTTGCCGATCTACTGGTCGCCTTGTTTCTTCTGTTGAGCGCCTCCGGCGCGCGCGCCGAGGTGCCGTCGGTTTCCGTCGGGAGCGGACACTCGATGGTCGTTGAGTACGATCTCGATTTCCAACCGCTGCGGAAGTACACCGGCTTGGAGAAGCCCGTCGACGTTACCCCACTGGCCGACGGCACGATCCTGTTGGTGGATGAAAATCGCCGCGTGCTGTTGATCGACAGTAGCGGCACTGTCCTGTGGAGCGAGCAGATCGGCCCGGCCCCGCAGCGCGCCCGGCTGCGTCCAGGCGGCGGGTGGCTCGTCACGTCGGGTGATCTCGTGATGGCGCTGCGTGAAGACCGCAGCGTTGAGTGGCAAATCAACGTCAAGAACCCGAAGGCCGCCGCACCGTTGCCGAACGGCAACGTCCTGATCGCGCGCAACGAGGGCAACGGTTGGCTGGCGGAGATGACCGCCGACGGCACCGTGGTGTGGCAATCGAAGCCGCGTGGGTACGTCGATGCCTCCGGCCGCTGGGTGGACGAAGCGCCCGACCAGTTCTTTCATTCGACGTCGTCCGTCGACGCCAGCAGTAACGGCACAATCTTCACAACCGACTTCGACGGCGGGAACGTGCGCGTATTGTCGCCCGACCATCGGCTCCTCCGCATGATCCCCGGATTCCACCACGCGACGGACACGCGCATCGGCCCGGCGGGCGAGTTGGTCGCGGCCTCGCCCGAAGATTTCCGCGTGTGGCTGAGCTTGCCCGATGGCACAACGAAGTCATTCGAGCCGCCGCTGCGACCTTGGTGCGCCGATGTCTCGCCCCAGAAGACGCTGCTCGTCGGATTGGGTTGGGAACCGGAGAAGGAAGCGTTAAACGCAACCGCGGCGCGCTCACAGAGTTCGCCGCCAGTGCCGTGGCGGCAGCGCGCATTGCCCGTGCCGTTGATCGGTGCAGCCTGCGGGCTAGTCGTCGCCCTGGCTCTGCGACGAAGACCCCCGCCTGGTGGGACAGGCGACGACACATCTCACCGCGACCTACCATCGGCTGAATCAGCGGGTGGGAGACCGCGAACGGCGATGCGCGTCGGTGTGGGTGCCATCGGCGTGGCGGTCTTGGCCGGCGCGTCCTACCTGGCGTGGCAGGGGATCGCGTTCATTCAAGCGCACGGGTTTGGCGGCGACGCCTGGCGCTTTGCCGTGGGCTGCATTGCCGCCGGAGTTGTGCTGCGTGCGCTGAACGCAGTCGTCGGATGTTCGCGTTCGCTCTCGTCGTTCGTCTCCGCGACGTGGCGGGCACCACTGCCGCGCCCGCATGCCGTTGGCTCCACAGCGTTGGTGGTGTTGTCATTGAGCAGTCTTGGTGCTTGCCTGCTGGTGCTGGCCTTTCTGCCCAACGAACAAGCGATCGCCATTGCCCTGTGGTTGACTGCGCAAATGTGGCTGATCGCTGCGGCGTTGCCGGCGCGGCCGGCCCCCGCGTCGGAACGGGCGCCACGCTCCGCGCGGATACTGTTGGGGCTTTTGTTGATAGCGGCAATCGGCACGCGGTTCTGGCAGATCGGGTTCTACCCGGATCATGTCCATCACGACCACAGCGTATATGGATACGTCTTGCTGCAGACCCTGCGAGGCAATTGGCGACCCTTTTTCGTCCTCGATCCATGGATGGCCGGATTCGCTCGTCCCTGGCTGATTCTCCCGGTGATCACGTTGAAACTCTTTGGGGCCCATTACTGGGTGTTGCGTCTGACCGCAGCGATTTGGAGCATCGTGCTTGCCTGGGCGATGTACCTATTGGGGACGGCGCTGTTCAATCGACGCATCGGGCTCATCGCCGCGCTGCTCGCTACGGCGAACCACGCGCTGCTCTTGTACTCTCGCCAGCCTTACAATATCGAGTGTGTGCCGCCCTTCATCCTCGCGCTCTACTGCGCGGTCGTCGCCATGAAGCGGGGATGCCGCTTCTATTGGTGCCTCGCCGGCATGCTGAGTGCGTGGGCGATGTTCTCGATTCGCAGCTGTACGACGTTCCCCTTCATTGGTGGAGCCATATTCCTGTACTTTCTCTGCGTGTATCCTCGATGGATGTGGCGCAACCGCCTCGGCCTCCTCTGGCTGCTCGGCGGCGCAGCAGTGGTGTATGGCCCTATGCTCCCGCACATGATGGGCACCTCGGCCTGGACCGCGAGAGCGCAAGATCAGATTGTATTTCTTGAACCCAACGGTGGGATCCGATGGGATGCTGCGCTCTGGGTATCGCAGCTGGTGCGTTCGTTCGGCGCCATCCTCTACTACCCCGACACCGCTCCCTGGGTGGTCGCCGCCGCCAAACCGATCTGCATCGGGGCAGAGGCGTGCCTCTTCGGCATCGGTCTGACCTACCTCCTCTTCTCGTGGCGCACGCCGGCGACGATCATGCTTATCAGCACGATTGGCATCAGCATTTTTCTGGGCAGCGTGCTGATCCCGTCCCCGCCGACCTACTACCACTTCTTTGTAGCGATCGCCTTTGTCGCATTCACATCGGCCGTCGCGGTCGACCGGATGCTGGCACTGACGGACCACTGGCGACCGCGCGCATGGCGCGTGATTCCGCAGGCGGGGGCGTTCGGGCTGTTGGGACTGATCTGCGCGGTGCATCTCAGCGCCGTCTGGGGTGTGGTGCGTCGGCCACCGTCCGCTACGGACGATCGAACCATCTTTCAAACCAACGCGGCAGTGGTTGCCGCTCGCTTCATTCGCGAGCATCCACAGTACCGCCACTACATCGTCCGGTCGCGCACGGAGAGGGGGTGTACGGATCCCCTCTTTCTTTTTTTTGCCGCTGATTCCGACGTCTCGGACCTGACCACCACCTTACGGGACACCCTTCCAGTCCCGCCCGCCGAATCTGCTGCGGGAGAGTCATTCATAGTTATGCCCGGCCGCCTCGCGGAGCGGGAAACGATCACGGCGGTGTACCCAACGACGATTGCGAAAGAGATCCCATTCGCGTGGGGAGCCAGCAGTGTGTGGGTGTATCTGGTCGATGCCGAGTCGGCGAGGAACGCCTACGACGCGCCGCGGCCGGTTGCACGAACGTCAGAATAGAATACCGGGGGTATGACGATGCACGGGCAGGCGCCCGCGATAGGCCGAAAGCTCAATCTTGGCAGCGGCGAGTACAAGAAACCGGGATTCATCAACGTGGACCGTGCGGTCGTTACCCGGCCGGACGTCGTCTCCGATCTCAATGAGTTTCCGTACCCGTTCGCTGACCAATGCTTTGAGCTGATCGAAGCGGATCATGTGCTCGAGCACTTGGATGACCCGTTTATGGCGATGCGCGAGCTGCATCGCATCCTGGCAGTCGGAGGCAAGCTCGTCGTGCGGGTGCCCCACTTCAGCCGCGGGTTCACGCACCCAGAGCACAAGCGCGGGTTCGATGTGTCGTTCCCCTACTATTTCGATGCAACGGTGTGGGCCTGGTACACACAGGCGGAGCTGCACTTGGAAGGGATGCAGCTCAAGTGGTTCGCGCAGCCGTACATGAAGAAGCGGGTGCTCCCCCCGTACGCCTATTATTTCGGCGTAGCGCTCGGCCGCATATTCGATTGGTTTGCAAGCCTGTCGCCATTCCTCTGCTCGCGACTGTGGTGCTTCTGGGTCGGCGGCTTCGAAGAGATCGAGTTTCGGTTTGTGCGGAAGAAGTGAGTCTGCGGCTCGGAGCGCACATCGAAAGATGGGAATAATTCGGCCTCAAACCTACGGGTACAGCCGGGACTGCGTAACCCGGTAGTTTTCGCAGCCATGTCCGCTTTCGAATCGGCACTTCGAGTTGCGCCCGTCTTCCCACCCCAGGTCGCGACGGCGTTCATCTTGATGAGCGCCGCGGCGCTTACAGTCCGCTTTGGGCTGCTGCGAGAGCGCCGCGCGTTCCTGCGCTGGGCGGGTGCACCGGTGTTCGTGTTTGCCGGCGCGGCGGCGTTCTGGCCGCTGTCTATTTCGACAGTACCGTCTGCCATACGGACGGCGGCGGTCCTTCTCGGCGTCGCTGCGTTGGTCGGTCACACGTTCCTCACCTCCGGTCAAGGCCGAGAGCCCTCCGACGAGCCACGTGGCTCAACCCGTGGACCAGTTGCCTACTTCGCGTTGGCATTGGCCGCCGCGGCGGTGCTCCTCGTGTTCGAGCTGGCGGCGGTTGCAGCCTGCGTGCCGGGCTGGGAAAAGACAGTGGTCGAGGGATTTGCCGGGGCGTTTGTTGCCGGACAGAACGTGCTCACATACGCCACGCGCTGTCTCCTGTGGCACGATGGCGTTTTGAGCACCGGCAACATCAGTCTCTTCTACGGGGCACCAACCTATGCTTTGTTCCATCTCGTTGGTTTCTCGACATGGTCGCTCCGGGCCGTGTCGGTGCTCGACACTTTGCTGAGCGTCGTCATAATCTACGCGCTCGGACGTCGATTCTTCAATCCGTTCGTGGGAGCGGCAAGTGCGACACTCCTCGCCGTCAATCAATGTGTGCTCTTCTACGGTCGCTATGGAAGCTCCCCAGCAGGGACAACGCTGGCCGTTCTCCTGGCCATGTGGAGCACGTGGATACTCCTCGACCAGAAGGCATGGACGTGGTGGCAGGGGGCACTGTGCGTGGTCACGTTGTACGTTGCAACCATACAATATGCACCGGCTCGTATCTCAGTGCTCATCCTTCTTGGGGTTATTCTCTTGTTCCTGCTGGGTCAGCCTCGACTCTTGCGGTACCGAATGAGTGGCGCGCTCGTCATACTAGTCGGCACAATTGCCGTCTGGAACGCGCAGCGCCACTTCGGCACGCACGGTGCCTTCGTCGCGGTACGTGGCGAGCAGATCCTCACTATGCTGCAGAATCCGCGAGGCTCGAGAGGACTGCTCCCGGAGGGTGTCGTACCGCCTGATATCCGCCTTGAAGGGTTCTCATTGATCGACAAGCTCCGCTTGGTCTACCGAGTCATCAAGCTAGTCACCCTTCCGCAGTACCTAGGCTTAATCGGCCCTGCGATCCAAGCCCCGCCGCTTAACGTGCCAGGCGAGGGCTTTCTTCCACGGCTCTACTATGCCCCACTGGCACTGTTCGTAGTGTGGGGGAGCTTGCACTCGTTGATCCGGCCGCGTTCATGGCGGCATTTCTGCTTGCTAGCATTGTTTGCGGGAAGCACATTGCCCTTGCTGTTGACCAATCGAGTCGATTCCAACCGGATGATGCTCTTTGTGATCCCCATCTCACTCTGGGCAGCGCTCGGCCTCTGGGAGGCAGCGAAGGTGCTAGATCATGCACGCGTGCCGCCGAGGCTGCAGCATCTTTTGGCCGCTGCGCTCGCCCTATCCGTGGTCTACAACGACGTGACGCTCCCGCATGAGCAGGGAAGCAAGCCAGCGCCGGCGTCAGCGGTACTCCTGGAAGAAAGCGCAACCATCCCGGAACCGGTTTTCATCGGGGGGACAGACGACAAATGGTTGCACTTGGCGATGCTTGAGCGCACGCGCCAAGACCCGACGCGTTTCGGAACGCTGCTCGGGGACGGATTGCTGGATCCAGCTCACTTGCGGCCACTTATCGATACCGCGACGCTGCTCCTGACCCCCGCAGAGAGGTTTCGGGTGCTCGGTGCTGCATTGCAACTCAGGGGCGCGCGGGTTGCCGAGCGCGGCACGAAAGACGCTCAGATACTGCGTATCGATGCTGGTGCGGCCGCCACCGGGATACCTGACGAGCAGATCAGACCGTTCCCAACGCCCGAGATCCGATCCACTCCGACACCCGTCGTGCTGCGGCAGGAACCGCAGGTGTTCCTGACCGCACGCCAGCCCCTAAAGGTGACCTTCGAGGTGGTGCCGCCTAAGATCGATAAGGCATGCGACGACGGGCCTAGCGTCATGAGCCGCTCGGATCGCTTCGTCGCAGGTTGCTGAATTGGCAGATGTTCGATCACGTCCCACATCACGTGGTGACGTCGGCCGACCCGCGAAGGCGCTTTTGCGGCGTGCATTAGTGTGGTAGACGCCGTTTGACGAACAGTCGGGCCGTGTCCGTAGATACCCAACCTCCGCCGCTTCAACACTCCGCATCCCACTCGACGAGCAGCAATTCCGGCGAGCCCTCCTCGTATTGGCACGTTGCCATTCTTGCCCTGGTACTAGTCGCCGCCGCGGCGCTCTATCAATACCGATTACTTGACGTTGTCGGAGAAGTGAACGGTTACGGCGCCCAGGCCATGGTGAGCGC
>Ga0209415_10000233_pt1 | contig 95604 bp, 89 predicted proteins | sample PeaSoiSIISIP2007_FD_187696 | JGI IMG/M metagenome (GOLD analysis project Ga0209415, IMG submission 187696) | Peat soil microbial communities from Weissenstadt, Germany - SII-SIP-2007 (SPAdes) (version 2) | ecosystem: Environmental > Terrestrial > Soil > Wetlands > Peat | place: Germany... | reverse complement strand
AACCATAACTCCTATGGAATGTTTTGATTGGACCTCCGCTTCGCAAAACTAAGTGGCATTGCGCACTCGTGCGCGCCACAGGCCTACACGGTTTTGCGCTTGGCTTTGAGCGGCGGAGCCGCGCCGGCGGGCTTGCGTAAAGGCTTCTGGCGCGACGACTGCTGACGCAGCAGCCGGGCGACAGCCCGCGACAGGTGCGAAACCTCGTTGGCGCTCTTCTGAATCACTGCGTCGGCCTGTGTGTTCTCCTCATTGAGGCCCATCGAATCCACGAAACCGGAGATCAGGACGATGGGCAGCTCCGGTGCGAGCTTGCGCAGATGGACGATCAACTCCAGGCCGTCCATGCGCGGCATCTTGTAATCGGTCACCACCAGATCGAACTTCTGCGGGGCGAAGCGCTCCAGCGCATCGTGGCCGTTGGATGCCGTAACAATTCCGTAACCAAGCTCCTCCAGCACCATCTTGCGCGCCTTCAGACCGTTGGCGTTGTCGTCCACCAGAAGAATTCTGGATATCGCGGGAGCGGCGGATTTTTTGAGCGGCATGGTGGGGAGTGATCACGCGAAAGTAACAGGTCTGCAACCAGGATGTCAAACAGTTCGTAACAAACTCAAAAAGCAACAAGATTCAGTTCTTGACTTTGCCTTACACCATGACAGTGGCAACGTGTTTAGGAGGAATCGCGCGTGAGAACAGCGCGGCGGCCGCTATTGCTTTGTGACCGGCGCCAACCGGCCCGGTCCGGCGCAGCCCTCCTGCGCCGCGCTGCCGCAGTCCCATCCGGTCGCGCCGGAAATCGACCGTCCGTCCGGAAGGTGAACCATTCGGGCAGTAGCTGCGTTCGCGCCTCTCTTGCTGACCCACACGTCGACCGTTACATCGTTGCCGGTCCTCAGATCGCCGCGCTTCCAGCCCCGTCCCAGCAAGGCACCCGCGGCAGGCAACTCCACGACCCAGTTGACGGTCTTGCCGGATGGGTCCTTCACATCCAGGGAGAAATGACCGTGCGGATTCATCAAGGTAACTTCGGTGACGACGCCTTTCAGCGTCACAACCGTGCTGATGTCATAAACGGCGGCCGTGGAGTGATGCGCCGCGAGCGGCACTCCGGCAGCAAGGAATCCAAGTCCGACAATCGTGCGCGCGAAGATGCGGGTCATTCGGGGACTTTTTCAACCGGCCTCTTTAGTCAACCGGCCTCGGCGCGGTGTAGCCGGCTTTCGCGTAGACGGTGTACTTGAGCGGCTTGCGCTTGTCGTCCTCCAGGCGCATGGGCTGATTGTTGGTGGGATCGATCAGATCCACCTTGATCTTGCGATACTTGCCGTCGCGCGCCTGATTGGACGGCGTGTAGGTGATCAAGTAGCGGCTGCGGAGGTTGGTCGCCATGTTACGGAAGATCTCGGGATATTCGGTGAAGAAGTGCGGGAAAAAGGCCATGCCGCCGCTTTCCGTCGCGAAGGTGCGCATCTGACTGTCGGCTTGCAGAAAGTCCAACTCTTGGGTGCCGCGCAAGGCTCCGGAAGCAGTGGCGATGTCTCGAATCGATTGCATAAGCCCAACGGCGTAAATGGGCACGCCGCCTTCCTGAATATGGCGGCGGGCCTGATCGAAGTTCTGTTTGCTGAACGTGTCCACGCCGGAGGCGATCAACAGAATCGCCTTGCGGCCTTCGATCGGCTGCATCCGGTCGATGGTGTCGGTGAGGGCGTCATAGAGATTGGACTCCGAGAACCCGGGGAAACGCAGCCGCGAAAGAGCTTCTTGGATCTGGCCCCTGTCAGTGGTGAAATCGGTCAGCATCTCGGGTCTGAGGTCGTAGGCAACGATGGCCAGGTAATCCTCGGGCTTGAGGAAAGACGCGAAGCTGTAGACGGCCTGGAGCGTTTCAAACCAGGTTCGGGAATAGAAGCTCTGATAGCGATTCGAAAACTCCACCACCATGGCAATGGTCATGGGCGCCTCTCCCACCGAGAAGCTGCTGATCTTCTGCGGAACGTTATCCTCGGAGATCCGGAAGTATTCTTTGCCGATCTTGGGAATGAAGTGCCCCTTGGCGTCCTCGATCGCGACATCCACCGTTACGGTTGTGGCGTCGGAGGAGAAGGTCGCCAAAGGAGCCGGTACATTCTTGTTCTTCCCATACTCAGAGGGGATCTTGGGCTGCTCCGGTTCCACGGGAGCGGGTGTGTCCGGCGAGGGGCTGGTAGGTGCGGGGCTGGTAGTGGTGGAGGATCCCGATTGGTTCTTGGGGCGAGCCACCGTCTCAGTACCCGTGCCGATGGGGCCCTGAGCACGAGAGAAAAATACGAACGCGAGCGAACAGACGGAGAGAGCGGCAAGAACACGTATGGCCTTCATGGTCGAAATATACCACCAATAAGACGCGACGGAAACGGTGTGCGTTTCGCGTTGGAATGGCAGGTCATAGACCTGCCCCACAGCGGCGGAAGGGCAGGTCGAGGACCTGCCCCACTGCGGTGGAAATGGCAGGCCGGGGACCTGCCCCACTGCGCTAATTCACGTCGCGGTCGGAGCCGCGCTTGCGCAGGTAAACCTGAAACTTTCGCTTGGCCCGCTTGAGCTTCCAGGCCCGATAGCCGGCGTCGATCGAGCCTACTGGATCGAAGCCGCGCACGCGCGGCGACTTCACGTAGAGCAGACCGAACAGCAGGCCGGTGAGTAAAGCCATCTGGCCGACGCTCCCGTTGTAGGAAATCAGAAAGTTGATGGCTCCGATAAGGATGACGAAGTACTTCACTTTCATCGGAAAGAAAATGAAGATGACGTCCCGCTCCGGCCACAGCGCCGCGTAGGCGGCCAAGATGCCGTAGATTGCGCCGGACGACCCGACGATCGGAACGTTGGAACTCCCTCCTATATAAGCGGCCAAAACCGCGCAGACTCCCGCGCCGCACCCGCACAGGAAGTAGAAGCGCAGGAACCGCTGCGTGCCCCACACTCCTTCCAGTTCCTTGCCGAACATCCACAGCGCCAGCATGTTCCAGAGGAAATTCCACAGCCCACCGTGGAGGAACAGAAACGTCGCCAGTTGCCATACATACAGCGACCGCACGACCTCAGCTGGAATCATCGCCAGGAAGGAAAGGAATCCGCGGGAAAAGAAGTCGATCAGAAAAATCGCTGCGTTGACGATCAACAGCGCGCGAATGCCCTGGGGAAGACCGCCGCCGGAGGCGTAGGAGCGCGCATAAGACCGGGTGCCGATGGACATTGGTTCCTGAAGCCAGAATAGCGTATCCTGTGAATGGAACGGAAAAGGAGGCACGACGATGGAGGATGACAGCAAGCTGTCGTATTTTTTCCTGGGATTGGGAGTCGGCGTGGCGGTGGGAGTTTTGTTCGCTCCCAAGGCCGGCACCGAGACACGTGAGTTCATCCGCGACAAGGCCGGCGAAGGGGTCGATTACGTGAAGCGCCGCGGCGAGGATCTCCGCGACACGGCCACCGAGACCATTGAGCGCACCAAAGAGAAGCTGCGCCGCCAAAAAGAGAACCTGGCCGCGGCCGTGGACGCCGGCAAGCAGGCCTATCGCGACGCCACCAGCGATTCCACCGTAGAGTAAGGCAGCGAGCGGAACGACCCTGAGATCATGGATCAACAAAACGTGCAAATCCTGCTGATTGTCATGATGGTGTTCGTAATCGTTGCCGCGATCGCCTTAGTCTTTCAAGCCGCGATGCTGTATGGGGTGCGGAAATCCGCACTGGCGATGGAGCAACGCGTGGCCACCCTGACGCCGAAGGTGCTGGCGTTGGCGGAATCGTCGCAGGCAGCGATTGACGAAGCCAGGACCGGAGTAGCTGAGATCATGGAGCGCACCAAAGACATTTTGGACACTACCAGGCGCCAGCTCACCCGCGTCGAGGATGTTCTCGAAGACGCCGCCAATCGCGCGCGGGTCCAGTTCGATCGTGCCGAAATGGTGGTGGACGACGCGATGGATCGCGCGCAGGAGACCATCGCCGTGGTCCACGATGGCATCATGAAACCGATTCGCGAGATCAACGGGGTCGCGGCCGGCTTGCGCGCCGCGGTTCATTACTTCATGCGCGGAGGCCGGCCCAATCCCGATCAGGTCACTGCGGACGAAGAAATGTTCATCTGATGTGAAACTCCGTTCTACCCTTCCACCGCTGCTGTGCGGGCTCACGCTGTGCTCGGCGCAGCCTGCGGCCAAAGGGCCTGCGCTTGATCCACCCATAGCCGGACGGGCCTCGGCTAAGGAGTTGGTGCGCCAGATTCGCGCCGCCTCGCTCGATCCGGAACAGTGCTATCGCGTCCGCGATCTGGCCGTCGGTAGGGAAGACCTCAAGCTTTACCTCACCGACGGCTATCTCATCTTCTCTAAGCCGGTGAACGGGGAACGCATCTCGGCCGTATTTACCGCCGACGTCGAAGGCGGCGATGGCGAGGTGCTGTTGCTGCCGCCCTACCGCGGCGAACGCCAGTCGCTGGCGCGCTTCACCCAATCTCCGAATCTGGATGAACACTTTCGCGCGGCCGTGCTGGTTGCCAGCGACGGCTCCGCGCAGACGCTTTTGGACCGCATCGCGCAACAGGGGTCCGTCCGCAAGGCGGAAATCGGCCTGCTGCTGGCCGAGCAATATAATTCCACGCTGGCCAACGCCGAAGCCAGATTCGATCTGCGGCTGGTTCAGGATCTGCTCACGCCGCAGCCGGGGCGTCCCGGCTTGCTGTTCGCGGCGCTGGCCGGCAAAAAGGTTGGCAACTTCGAGGTGTTCTACGATCAGCGCGCTCAGAATCAAATCGCCGCCGGCCGCCAGACCGGTCCCGAGAAACGCTACGCCTACGAGGTCTGGACCAACTTCCCGGCGCGCGGCTCTCGTAGTGGAACCGCGAAGCCGCCGGAGGCGCCGTTTTCCGAAGAGCGGTTTCGAATCGATGCGTCGCTAGACACGGACCTGTCTCTCAAAGCCACCGTGCGAGCTACGATCAAGACCGGGCCAGCCGCTGTGCGCGCGATGGCATTCGAGGTCGCGCACGAGGTGGAAATCGCTTCGGCGCGAGTGGACGGCCAGCCCGCCGAGCTCCTGCTGAACGATGGCCCGCTCAGCGGTAACGCCATCGCGGACGCCCAGAACGGTTCCTTTCTGGTGATCCCCGCGGCTGAGTTGGCGGCATCGAGCACGCACGAGATCGAATTTCAAGAGCACGGCTCGGTGATCTCCCCGGCCGGCAACGAGGTTTACTTTGTCGCGGCGCGATCCAACTGGTATCCACGCGGAGAGGTGAGCGGCGTTCAACGATTGGCCCTCTACGACCTGACGTTCCGCTATCCTAAGCGTCTGACACTGGTGAGCGCCGGCGAGGTGACCGAAGACCGGATCGAAGGCGATTTCCACGTCACCCGGCGCGTGACGGCGGTTCCCATTCGCATGGCCGGCTTCAACCTTGGCGACTACGAAAAGGCCACCGGAGCGGCGCCCGGCATTCGCATCGAGGTATACGGCAACCGGCGTCTGGAGGCTGCGCTTCAACCTCGCGTGCAAGCGCCGCCGCTGCCGGACGCATACGCGCAGACGGCGCCGGCTGCCGGTCGCGGCCGCCTCGGCCAGCGTCTCGATGCCCAACATGTCGATCCTTCCGGTCCGCCGCCCCCGCCGCCTCCACCCAATCCTCTGGCGCGATTGCAGACTGTCGCGGGCGATATCGCCTCCGCGGTTCAATTTTTCTCGGGATTGTTCGGGTCTCCGGCTACCAAGACCTTGACCGTATCGCCTATTCCGGGAACCTTCGGCCAAGGCTTCCCGGGCCTAGTGTACCTGTCCACTTTGTCCTATCTCGACCCCAATCAGCGTCCCGATGCCGAGCGTGGCGCTCGCGAGCAAGTTTTCTTCTCGGATCTGATCGAGGCGCACGAAGTGGCGCACCAATGGTGGGGAGATTCCGTGATCCCGGCCAGCTATCAGGACGAATGGCTCGCGGAAGGGCTGGCGAGTTACTCAGCGCTGATGTATTTGGAAAAGAAGCGGGGCGTCAAGGCGATGGAAGATGTTCTCGAAGACTACCGCGATTCCCTGCTGAAGAAGGATTCGACGGGCGCGGCCGCCGAGTCGGCCGGGCCGATCACCTGGGGCTTCCGTCTGGAATCGGCCGGCGATACGACGGCCTGGCACGATATCACCTATTACAAAAGTGCGTGGATCCTGCACATGCTGCGCCGCCGCTTGGGCGACGATCGCTTTCTCGAGATGCTGGCGGAGGTGCGCCGCCGTTACGATTCGCGCACCATTTCGACGGACCAGTTCCTCGCGCTGGTGAAGGAGTTCGCGCCTCCCCGCGCCGCGGGCGTGAAGACTTTCAATGCGGAGTCCTTTTTCGACAACTGGGTGTACGCTACCGGAATCCCGGCGCTGAAGCTGGCCTATACCGCAAAGGGTCTGGCACCGGCGGTGAAGCTCTCCGGAACCATCGAGCAGAGCGGCGTGGAGGACGATTTTTCGATGGAAGCGCCGGTGGAGATCCAGTTCGCCAAGGGTCCGCCGCGAGTCGTGTGGGTACAGACATCGAATGACGGGGCGTCATTCTCGGCGACATTGAAGGAGGTTCCGGTGAAGGTGTCGATCCCCGCGGGGCGCGGGGTGCTGGCGGTGAAAAGGTAGGGCGGCAACCCCTATAGTGGGAGTATGGACTAGCGGGACATGATCGAGCTCTGGGTCCGCACGTGGAAAGAAGCGGGGCCGCGGCTCGAGGCGATTCACTGCCGCGAAGTCCAGGAAGCCGACAACTTGAAGGTACTGGCCTCACTCGAAGGCGCTTTCAATCACGCGCTGCGAACGCTGCCCCCGCGTCCGTCCTCCGGCTTGGTCGAAATGCAGAAGTGGCTGGCAAAGCTGCGATAACCCGCGCTTCCCGCAAGGTGGCAGGGCCGGGCGTAGCCCTGAGTGGCGACTCGGGCATATTGCTGCGAGCAGGAGTGCGGCGCAGGAGTGCCAGCGCCACATCATCGCCGTTTGTTACGCATCCGTCACCCGCCGATGCGACAATATGTTTGGATGGTGAAATACGGCTACTACTACGCGGGGGCGCTGCTTGCCGGCGGCGCGCTGCTGACGTATCTCTTATCGTGGCCCTACGGCGTGCCGTTCTACATTCTCGCCGCATTTTGTTTGAACTTCTTCCGCGATCCGGAGCGCCAGGCGCCTCCCGGCCCGGTGGCCGTTTCACCCGCCGACGGCAAGGTGGTCGCCGTGGTCCCCGGTGCCGGCGGAGCCAGCCGGGTCAGCATCTTTCTGAACATTTTCGACGTGCACGTGAATCGTTCGCCCATCGCGGGAAAAATCGCGTGCATCAATTACAAGAAAGGTGAATTTTTGGTTGCCAGCAAGGAAGCCGCGAGCGAGGCTAACGAACAGAACATCCTCACGGTGGAAGGCGTGGTTGGCGGATGCCGGACGCAGGTGACGTTCAAACAGATCGCCGGCCTGATCGCGCGCCGAATCATCTGCTACAAGCGTGTCGGCGATATCGTCGAGACCGGCGAGCGCATTGGCTTGATTAAGTTCGGCTCGCGCGTTGACGTAATGTTCGGACCCGAGTGGGAAGTTACGGTGAGACCGGGAGAGCACGTCTCGGCTGGGTCGAGCGTGATCGCGCGACTTGCGCTTCATGAAGGAGACCGGGCATGAGCCTGCGGGATCGCCTGGTGGATCCGAGGTCGGCCGACCGCCGCCCGCGCCGCGCGGCGTACGCTTTGCCCACGCTGTTCACCGCGGGGAACATTTTCCTCGGTTTTTATGCGCTTCTGGAAACCTTTCAAGGAGCAATGGACACTTTGCAAAACGCCGCCGGCTCGCATCTTCATTTTCAAACCGCCGCGCTGGCGATCGGTCTGGCGGTGTTCCTGGACGGTCTGGACGGCCGCATCGCGCGCATGACCAACACCACCAGCGACTTTGGCCGGGAGATGGATTCGCTCGCCGATTGCATTTCGTTCGGCATGGCGCCCGCAGTGCTGGCGTTCGCGTGGGGCATCCAATTCGTCGATCCGCCTACCGATTTGATCACGCTGGAGCAGCTTCGCCGCGCGGGATACTTTTTCTCCTTCGTGTTCCTGTTGTGCGGAGCGGCACGCCTGGCGCGCTTCAACATCACTAAGAACCCAATCCCGAAGAATCCTGGAAGATCCGATCGCAAGTACTTCGTGGGCCTGCCGATTCCGTCGGCCGCCTTGACCGTCGCAACGGTCATATACGCGGCCGGCAGCGCGCCGCTGCACTGGTGGGTATTTTCGACGGCGTGGCTGGCGCTGCTGGCGCTGCTCTCTTACCTCATGGTCTGCACCTGGCGTTATCCCAGCTTCAAGGACGTGCACTTGTTGCGGCCCAGATCTCCGCTTTCAGTTGTCGCTTTTGGCTGCGCCATTTACCTGATTTGGAACTTTTCGCAGCCAGCGCTGCTGGCGCTGGCGGCGGGTTACGTAGCCAGCGGCATCGCAATCCGGATCGGCGGAGTGGTCCGCAGACGGCTGCGGCCGGCGCCCGCCCAACCCCAGCCCCAGATCCCGCCACAGCCGGAGCATCCTCTTGGCTAGCGCGACGGAGCGTCCCTTGGTGGCCGTGGTGGGCGGCGGCACGCTGCTCGCCCGAGAGATCCGCGAGCTGCTCAGCGAATCGAAGCCGGCGCCGCGAGTGCAACTGGTTTCGGCCACCGCCGACGGCTCCACGCTTCTGACTACCGAAGACGACGAAGCCGTGGTTATGATTCCACTGAACGCGGAAAGCCTCGATGGCGCGAGAGTCGCGTTTCTGGCCGCCTCTCCTGCCTCCAGCCGTCGAGCCTCAAAGCTCAATCCCGCCGGAGGAGCAGCGCTGATCGACCTCACGGGTGCGCTCGAGGAGCAACCTCACGCGCGGCTGCGAGCCCCTTCCGCGGAGCCTTCCGCCCAGCCCGTTTTTGGGCATCCGAGGTCCCAGCAGGTTCAGGTGATCGCGCATCCGGCCGCCATTGCGCTAGCCATGCTTCTGACAAAACTCGCACGGGCGGTCCCGCTGCGCCGCAGCGTGGTGCATATCTTCGAGCCTGCCAGTGAACGCGGCCAGCGAGGACTGGACGAGCTTCAGCAGCAGACCGTCGCCGTACTCAGCTTTAAGAAGCTGAAGACCGACGTCTTCGACGCGCAGCTCGGGTTCAACTTGCTAGCGCGCTACGGCGAGGAGGCGTTGGAGCCGCTCGAAGGCATCGAGCAGCGCGTAGAACGGCATCTTGCTTCGCTATTGGCCGCGTGGCCTGGAATTCCCATGCCCTCCTTGCGGGTGATTCAAGCGCCCGTGTTTCATGGTCACAGCTTTTCCATATGGGCGGAGTTTGAAACCAATCCGAACGCTGCGGCTCTTTCCCGCGAGCTTGCGCGCCAGGGCGTCGACGTCCGGCCCGACGATCCTCCCACGAACGCGGGCATCGCCGGTCACAGCGGGATCAGCGTGGGCGCGATCGCCGCGGACCCCAATAATTCGCGCGCGTGCTGGCTCTGGCTGGTCGCGGACAATCTGCGGCTGGCCGCGGAGAACAGCGTCGCCGTGGCGCGAGAACTCTTATGACACCAGGAAAATTGGCAGGTCGCAGACCTGCCCCACTGATCCTTACCTGCTTGCTGGCGTCTTGCGGATATCACACCGCCGGCCAAGCCGGCTTGCTGCCGAAGACCGTTACGACCATTGGAGTCCCCGCCTTCACGAACGGAACCACGCGTTACAAAATAACGGACTGGCTGCCGGAGGCGATCTCGAAGGAGTTCATTGCCCGCTCGCGCTTCCGTGTGACCGACGCGAGCCGCGCCGACGCGGTGCTGAAGGGATCGGTCCTCGGCTACTCATCCAACGCTACTCTGTTCGACCAAAAGACTGGACTCGCCACCAGCGTCGAAATCCATTTGGCCCTGCAAGTGACGCTGACCGAGCGAACCACCGGCAAGGTGCTGTTCACGCGGCCCCGTATCGACATCACCGACAGCTACGAAATTCCGCTGCAACAAGGCCAGTACTTCGACGAAAGCGATACTGCTCTCGACCGGGCCAGCAAGCGCGTGGCTCAGCAGGTGGTGTCTGCGATTTTGAACGACTTCTGAACATGACTCCGGAACAGTTTCTCGACCGCGTGAGCAAGAAGGGCCCGGAGAGCGTGTACTTGTTCCTCGGGCCAGAATCCTACAATCGCGAGCGCTGCCGCCGGGCGCTGGTCGAAGCCGTGCTGGACCCCTCGCTTTCCCTGGAGGAGCGAGAGGCCGGCTTCACTCGCCACGACCTGGATCAGGTTGGGCTCGCCTCCGCGCTGGATGAGGCGCGTTCGATGTCTCTGTTCGCCACGCGCCGAGTGATCTGGCTGGCGCGGGCCGAGTCCGTTCTGCCGCGAGGCAAATCCATTGAAGCGCCCACGGGTGCAGACGAGGAAAGCTCCGGCTCCGGCGGCGCCGTCGCGGCGCTCGAATCCTACCTACGCCATCCAACGCCCGGCACGACGATCGTGATCGACGCCGCCCGCCTGGATTTCGACGGAGAGGACAAGGCCCGCATGGAACGCGTGCGGAAGTTTTACGCCGCAGTTCCGGCGCAGGTGGAGTTTCGTCCGTTTTCCCCTGAAGCCGCGAGAGCCCTCGCGCAGAGCCTGGCACGCGCCGCGGGTCTGCAACTGGGCCTGGCGGAGCTGGCTCTCCTGCTCGACGCCACCGGCGGCGACGCTTCGCGTATCGCGGTGGAGATCGAGAAACTGAAGCTGCTTGCCGGTACCCGCAAGGTGACCGCGGACGACATCGCGGCCTTGGTTCCCGACGCGCAAGCCACCACCATTTTCGCGCTGGTCGCGGCGCTGGGCCGTGGCGACCGCTCCCGCGCGCTCGAAACCCTGGACACGCTGGCGCGCGCGGGCGAGTATATGCCGCTGGCGCTGACCTTCCTCGCGACTCAATTCCGCATGGCGCTGGCCGCGCGCGAAGCTGGGCTCCGCGGCGCCGGAGAGATTCAGGCGCACTTTAGCAAGCTGGGCGCGCGCATTTGGCCCGAACGGGCTCGCGAGATCGGGCAGACCGTGGAAGCTTTTCCCAAAGCTCGCCTGGAACGCGCGGTGGTGAAATTGTTTGAAGCCGACCGGGACCTTCGCGACGCCCGCCCCGACGACCGCATCGTCATGGAAGAGATGATTCTGGAGTTGACGGCGCGCTGAAACCAGCGCTCAGAATCTATATCCGAAGCCGATCGAAATCACCGGGAGACCCTTGAGGACCGAGATGGAATTGTTCGCTTTTGTCTGCGTCGATTGAAGGTTCGATTGCACAGTGGGATCGGTGGCCGCGTTCACGCAACCTTCTGAGGGGCTGCACGCCGTCCCGGCTAGAGTCATTGCCAGCTTCGGACTCCCCGTAAGCGCGGCGCCGATATCGAAATTGACCGCGAAATGGCGGCTGCGTGGGACCAGGTTGCCAAATCCCAGCAGGAGCATCGGTGCAACCTTATAGTTGTTGAGGTCGACCGTCGCCAATCCGGTAACGGGATTCGAGGCGCTGCTCGCGTAGGTTGTCCCATGCAGCGTGAACGTGGTTCCAGGGGTCGTGGTGAGGTTTGCGGTCACTTTGTTTCCATTGTAGACCAGCGCACCCGGACTGAGATGGAATCCGCCGCGAAACGGGTACCAGTCGTAAAGCGCCTCGGCGGATCGCAAATGAAGGTGGCCGTCGATAGAGAACCCACTCTGGTTCACCGTCGTGCTGTAGTTGAAGAAATTAAATCCACCGCGGATGTTGGTTTTGGGCGTCAGCTCCACCGCGCCTTGGATGCCGATTCCCAAGAGAATCGAAACATTGACGCCCACGCCGACCAAGTGCATGGATCCGCCTCCGCTTCCGCCGCCTTGCGGTGGCGCAAAAGCGTTGACACCGGGTACAACCTGCCCGTCTGACGGAGCGGCTTCGGAAGAAACCGCGCTGTTCGGGCTTTCCAAATCGAGATCTCCAGCCTGGGCTGTTAGCAGACTGGCAAACAAAATAAACGGCCCCGCGTGGGACCACCTAAATCGAAGACTCTCCATCAATATGCTCCTTCTATGCACAAACCAAAGGTGTGGGGTTGTCCGGGTCGGCCAATCTGCATATCGGCCCCCGTTCCCGTTATTCTAAACCAAACTCTTGATGTTCCGGGACTTGTCCCGAATTGCCCTGCCGGATTACCAGGAAACGCGGCGCGTGCCGGCGCTACTGACCAGTTGCGCGTGTCTCGCGATACTCGGGTAAGCCATCCGCAGGAATGCTTCGCCATTCAGGAAACCTTGGCCCCACTTGGATTCCAGCTCCGTCACGGGGTTTGCCTTGAGCACGTCGTCGAGACTGGCGCTCTTTTTGGAGAGCGCCTCAAGGCGATCGAATACGGTATGAAGCATGTCGCGCGAGGCTCGCATGTCCTCCTTGGAGGAAAGCGGGCCGTGCCCGGGAATGATCTTGGTCTGCGCATCGCCCACCTTCAGCAACTTGTCGAGCGCCGCCGCCATGCCGCCGATCCAACCACCGGTCGAGTAATCGATCACGGGAAACATGCCGCTGAAAAACAGGTCACCGGTGTGGAGCACATTGGCTGCGGGAAAGAACAGGTACACGTCGTTGTCGGTGTGCGCATCCGGAAGCCATTTGTACTCGATCTTTTCCTTTCCCCAGGTTAGCCTGCCGCCGTCGACAAACGTCTTGGTGGGGATTCCTTCCGGCTTCAGAGGCTCGACCGTAGTGTTGAAGATCTCCATTTTCACCTTCTGGCTGAGCCAGAATTTGGCGTTTTGGTGAGCCATTATCTTCACGCCGGCTTTGCCCAGGAGTTCATTGGAACCGACGTGATCGCTGTGCCAATGAGTATTGAACAGGAGTTTAACCGGGTGCGAGCCGGTCTCCGCGACCGACTTTTGCAGCTCACCCGCGCGATTGGCGTAGCCGCCGTCGATCATCAGTAAACCGTCTTCGGCGATAACCAACCCGACGTTGCCGCCAGCTCCGGTCAACAGCGCGATTCGATCGGTGAGCTGGGTGGCCCGGATCGGGTCCGGCGGCGCCTGGCCGAAGCCGCGGCCGGTGAAATAGAGACTCGCGGCTCCGCCAAAGACGGTCCTTAGAAAATCGCGGCGATCGGAGTTTAGTCGCATAATGACTATGATAAAACCTGGAGGGGTTCCGGAACACACCTGAGGCGTCTGATGCGGGCTCTTGTACTGGTTCTCGCTTGCAGCTTCGCGATAGCAGCCGATCGCGACGCGGTCGCGTCCCATCAATTCACTTTTGACCGCGACGTGGCTCCCATCCTGCAAAAGCGTTGTCAGAGCTGCCACCGCCCTGGCCAAGCCGCGCCGATGCCGCTACTGACTTATCAAGACGCTCGCCCCTGGGCGAAGGCGATTCGGAATGAGGTTGCCTCCCGGAAGATGCCTCCCTGGTTTGCGGATCCCCGGTTCGGTCATTTTGCGAACGATCCATCACTGCCGCAGACGGAAATCGACACACTCGTCAACTGGGCCAACGACGGCGGCTTGGAGGGAGATCCCCGCGATTTGCCGCCGCCGCTCCAGTGGCCGGAGGGCGGCTGGCAGATCCAGCCTGATGTAGCGATTTCGCTGCCGGAGTATCGCGTTCCGGCGAAGGGGATGGTCGACTGGATTTACGCGACGGTCCCGAGCGGCTTTGCGAAAGACACGTGGGTCACTTCTATTGAAATCCTGCCGGGCAATCCCGCAGTGGTGCATCACGCCGCGGTTTTCGTCAAGCCACACACCGCAGGCGAGCCGGTGACCGTAAATCCGCCAGCCGGTTTGGGTGGTTTGGCCGCGCTTTATGTCCCAGGCTTTCGAGCGATGGACTATCGCGCGCATCGCGCGGCGCAGCTGATCCCGGCGCACGCTGACCTGGTGGTCCAGCTGCACTATACGTCCAACGGCACTGAGGTCGAGGACGTAACGCGCATCGGGTTCACGCTGGCGAAGGAACCGCCCCAACGGCGCTTCATCACCTATTCGCCGCAGCCTCCGGCGATCGCGGATAGAAACATTTTCCGCATCCCAGCGGGCGATCCAAACTGGAGCAGTCCGCCGGTGGACGGCGTGTTCCATGTCGACGCGGAGCTGGTCTGGTTCATGCCGCACATGCATCTGCGCGGCAAAGACATGACCTATAACTTGACTTACCCGGGCGGCAAACCGGAAATCGTGCTGAGCGTGCCGAGGTACGATTTTGCATGGCAGACCGGGTACGATGTGGCATCGCCCATTCCGGTGACCAAGGGCACGCGCCTCCATGTGGACGCACACTACGACAACTCGGTGAACAACCCGGCCAATCCCGATGCATCGCGGGATGTCTATGGCGGCACACAGACGTCGGAGGAGATGATGGTTCCCTTCTTCGGTGTGGTGGTGGACGCTCGCGTGGATCCCCGCAAGGTGATGACGCTGCCGGGGCAAGTTGGTTCAGTCGGTACGGGCCGGTGATTCGCGTCAGAGTTTCAGCACGTGCCAGAGGCTGGCAAAATCGTCGGTCCACAAGAGCGGCGGCCGCGATAGCGGCATCCAGCCGCTGCCTGCCGCGAACGCGGATGGGTTCGCCGAGATCAGCACCCATCGCGACGCGTACTCGCCGGTTTCCGGATGGGATTGCGAAATCAACTGAGCCGCCTGCCAGCCTAGATGCTGCGCGATCCCGCGCGCTACCGGTTCCAGGTCGAGGGTCCGGTTGGTGATGTGCAGCAGCAGGATTCCGCCGGGCTTCAGATGCCTGCGGTAAACGTCGGCGCACTCGGCGGTCAGCAGGTGCATGGGAATCGAATCGCTCGAAAATGCGTCTACCGCGAGCACATCGAAATTCCCCGGAGCGCCGCGATCCAACTCATCCGCTAATTGAATGCGCGCGTCTCCGGGCACAACTTCGATGTGGGCTTTGGAATCCTTGAGAAATGAAAACCACGTATCGGCGATACTCACCACATTGGGATTGATTTCGTAGTAACGAATCGTGTCACCGGGCCTTCCCCACGCCGCCAGCGTGCCCGTTCCGAGGCCCACCACAGCGATGCGCAGCGGACCCGGATGCGCCTCGAAAACGCCGTTCAATGCGATGCCGACGCCGCTGTGCGGACCAAAGTAACTGGTCGGCCAATCGCGCCGTGGAGCCTGCTGGTATTGGAAGCCGTGATCGATGCGTCCGTGCGTCAGCTTCCGCTTGGGACCGTTCAAATCCTCCGTTTCGCTGACGCGCAGGATGCCGTAGAAATTGCGGCGGCTCACCAGGCTGCCCTGCCCTCCTGAGATCGCAGCATCCGAGCCGGCTGTCAATACGCCCAATGCAAGCGCGGTCACGGGAATGCGCGTATCGAAGTTGCTCCATGCTTTCCGGCCTTCCCTGTGCACCCAGCTTGCGAGTCCCAGGAGGCATGCGGCTCCGAGGCCGATCGGATATTCGCTGAATTCGGTGAACACGCGCGGAGCCACGAGAGCGACGAACACGCCGCCCAGCGCTCCTCCGGCCGCCACCGTCAAAAAGAACTGCGTCAGGTAGCGAGGTGAGGGCCGCGACCGCACCAGCTCACCCTGGCACAGCATGCACGCGACGAACAGCGCGGCCAGATAGACGCCAAGCTGTGGCAGAACGGGGATTCCGCTTGCCGCGCTCGACACCGCGCAGGCGATCGCTGTGAACAATCCCGCCAATCCCGCGTAGAGCCCCGGCTTGTACCAGCGGTCGCTTTCGAACGTCAGCACGAAGGTCAGCAGATACAATGACAGCGGCGCGACCCACAAGAATGGATTGACCGCGATCTCCTGCGAAATTTCATTTGTCGTCGCCAGAAGAATGGTCGAGCCGCTGGCCGCCAGCGCCAGCCAGAACAAAACCCGAAGCGCCGAAGGACGATCGTGTGCGACACCTTGGCTAACAGCGGACGTCCCGAGAGCGACGGAAGTGCCGGGCGAAGTCAGCGCTGTCCATCCGCACACGACGACGAACGCTCCATAAAGCCACGTCCAGATTTGCGTCTGCGTGGCCAGACGGATGTAAGGCTCGACCGCGAAAGGATAGCTGAGCAGCGCCAGGAACGATCCAAAATTCGACAGCGCGTACAGCCTCCACGGCGATGCGCCGGGTCGTTCAGCCGTAAACCATCGCTGAACCAGCGGCGCGGTCGAGGCCAACAGGAAATAGGGAGGGCCCACCGTCGCGGCCAGCAGCAGCAGAATCTGAAGGGAGGGATCGCCGGCCGCTCCAGGGGAATGCAGCTTCGCCGGCGCGATCAACAGAAACGCGAAGGAGCCGGCTAGCAGCACGGCGTGCGCCCATCTCCATTGCAGCCAATGCGCGTAGATGTAGCCCGCCAGCAGCACGGCTTGGAAGAACAGCAGGCAGGTGCTCCACACCGCGGGAGTTCCTCCGAACTCCGGCAGCAGACGCCGCGCGACAATCGGCTGTATTTGAAACAGCAGAAACGCGCTCAAAAATATCGTAACCGGGAACCGCCAGGCGGCCCTTCGAGAGACTGTCAATGCTTGGCTTGATGCTTGGCCGGAGTGAATGCCAGATTCGTCGAGAAGAACGGCATCACCTTCTGCTCGAAGCGATCCTTCACATGGTTGGTGTGATCGCCCTCGTAGGTCTCAAAAGTGTGGGGGATGTCGAACTGCGTCAGGAGCGCATCCAATTCGCGGTTCGATCCCGCGAGGCCATCTTGCAAGCCTACGTCCATGGCGATGGCCTTGAACGTCTTGAGACTTCCCAGATACTGATCCACCATCGCCAGCGGCGAATTCGCCACCCACTTCGCGGCGATCTCGGGCCGAAACTTGCCATCCTCGGTGGGCAGATCGAAGAACAGCGGAGGCTTCTTGGGATTCGAGCTCCACGCGGCCCCCTCGGCGAATTGCACATTGCCGAAGCCTCCGCCGCGTCCGCCTTTTGCTCCGCCCTTGCCGCCCTTGTCGCCACCCTTGGCGGCGTCAGGAGCCTGCTTCGCGGCAGCTTGTTTGTTGGCATCCGGCGCTGCCCCGCCCCGCCCTGCTCCAGGAGGCTGCGGATTATTCATCAGGCAGCACGAGCTCATCGCATAAATGCTCGAGTACACTTCCGGGTACTTCATCGCCAGACGCCATGTCCCATATCCGCCCATCGAGTGCCCCGCCAAGCCGCGGCTCTCGCGAGTTGCGAGGGTGCGGTAATGGCTATCGATATACGCCACCAGCTCCTGCGTGATGAACGTCTCCCAATCGCCGTTGGTGGGCGAAGAAGAGTACATGCTGCCGTTGTACTTGTTGAACGCATCCGGATTCACCAGGATCATTTCCTTGGCCGTGCCTGCGGCGATATCCTTGTCCACCCTCACTGGAATGCCGAAGGCCGCCACGTAGCGTTCCGCGTTCAAGCCGTAGCCGTGCAGCAAGTAAACCACCGGGTAACGGCGGTTGCGGCTGGTCTGATAGCTCGGCGGCAGGTACACGAATACGTCGCGATCCGGCGAATCGCCCAATAAATTGCCCTCGAGCGATTTGCCGTGAACCTTGATATGCTCCACCGCGTTGGGCCTCGCGTTCGCGTCCGGCTCAAACCCCTTCGGAGCGCCCTTCTGCGCGTCGGCTGGCGGCGCGGGCGTTTGAGAAAAGAGCCAACCGGCGAGACCGGTCGCGAGCCCGGCTGTCACCGCCACTTGAACAGCCAGCGTGGACTTCATGCGCATATCGACCTCCTGAGGTGCGAACCGCGTACCATTCTACACCCGATGGCTCGGTGGGTTGCTACATTGAAGCATGACGCCTGCTGCCGACCTCCGCTATCCCATCGGCTCGTTCGAATTCGGCCTTCCGGTCTCGCCCAAAGACCGCCCTCTGTATCTCGCGCAGCTCGCCGAGGCGCCAGCGAAATTGCGTGCCGCCGTCTCCGGACTTTCCGATGCCCAGCTCGATACGCCTTATCGCCGGGAAGGCTGGACCGTTCGTCAAGTGGTCCATCATCTGGCCGACGCGCATGTGAACTGGTACATTCGCGCCAAGCTCGCGGTCACCGAAGACGAGCCGACCATCAAGCCTTACGCAGAGCAGCTTTGGGCCAAGCTCCCCGACGGTCGCAAAATACGAGTCGAGCCCTCCCTCGGCATGTTTGAAGGCGTTCATGAGCGCTGGTGCCTGTTCTATTCGGTTCTCGCGCCCGCGGATTGGTCGCGTAGATTCATGCACCCGGAGTGGGGGTTTCTCACAGTCGAGGACGTACTCCGGTCCATGGCCTGGCACTCGCGCCACCACACCGCGCACATCACCGGTCTTCGCGGGCGCATGGGCTGGTAGGCCTCGAATAACCGTGACCTTCAGCGAGTTGGTCCGCGAACTCGAAGCCGCAGGTTTTCGTAAGATTCGCGAGAAGGGATCGATTCGTTATTACGGCAAAGCGGGGTGGCTCCGGCTTATCCGAGTCGATTACCATGGAGCTAAGGAGGTCCCTACTGGGACCTGCCATGCGATCCTCAAGGCGGCAGGGCTGAAGCAAAAATGATCGACCTGAATTATTCCCTGATCATCGAGGCCACCATTGACCCAGGCTTCTTCGGGTTCTACTCGCCCGAGTTGGAGGGTTTCTCCGGGATTGGCCACTCGGTCGAGGACTGCCTTTATCAAGCCAAGTGGGGCATGGCGGAGCACGTCGCGCTGTTGAAGGAGCAAGGCCTGCCCATTCCCCCGCCGAATCCGAACCCTCGCGTCGTAATCGAGAACTCACCTCGGCAGGATGCTGCCTGACGTCCCCTGCTCTACGGTATCGGCGCGTGCAGCCGTTCGTCGAACGGCGCGCCGAGCATCGGTTGCAGCTCTCGCGGAATTCGCGCACGTGGGCCAGTCCGCTGTGCGCCTCGAAGGCCTCGCGATTCTGCCACACCTCCACGATAGTGAAGTGATTGGTACGCCCGTCCTGCACCAACCCCTCGATACTGATGGCGCCTTTCTCCTTGCGGCTGTCGGCGGCGTACTTCTGGATGGCTTTATTTGCGCCATCGGAGAAATTCGGCGTCACGTCGATGTGCGTCACGATGTAGACGTACTTAGAAGTGTCCGCACTGGTTTTCTGAGCGCAGGCGCTCTGGATGAACGCCAGCCCGATCAGCGCCGCCAGAGGGAACATCGAGAACATTCGTTGCATTCCCGTATTTTGCTATAATTTCGCCCGGAATGAAACACTCGATTTTTTCGCTTGCCATCGCAGCCGTCGTTGGGCAAACGGCGGCCGCACAGGACGGGGCGGCGCTCTACCGGCAGATGTGCGCCACCTGTCACGAAGGCGGCGCGGACCGCGCGCCCACTCGCGAGGCTCTCCGCTCCATGACTGCCGAGCGTGTGCTCGCCGCTCTCGAAACCGGCGCGATGATCTCAGTGACCAGCCGACGCACCCCCGCAGAGCGGCGCGCCATCGCCGAATTCGTTACCGGCAAAACCTTCACGGGAACCCTGCAAACCCAACCGTCGGCGCAAGCCATGTGTCCAACGCGTGCGCCGGGTTCGCCAGCAGCTTCCGCGACAACAGCGGCGTGGAACGGATGGGGCCAAGGGACCTCCAATGCGCGGCTTCAACCGCAGCCCGGATTCACCGCCGCCGAAGTGCCGCAGTCTTCAGGTGAAATGGGCCTTCGCCTTCCCCGGCGATATCATTTCCAACGCGCAGGCGACTATTCGCGGCGATCGAGTCTTCGTCGGCAGTTCCAGCGGCACGGTGTATTCACTTGATGCGAAGACCGGCTGCCTGCACTGGTATTTCCAGGCCGACTCCTCGGTGCGCGCGGCGATCAACCTTGATGGCTCGGCCGCTTACTTCGGCGACCTCACCGCCAACGTCTACGCAGTGAATGCGGACACCGGCAAGCTGCTGTGGAAAGTCAAGGTCGACAACTATCCCGTGGCTCGCGTAACCGGCTCGCCGACGCTCTATCAAGGCACGCTGTACGTGCCGGTCGCTTCCGGGGAGGAAGGGGCGGGCGCGGCTCCCGACTATCAATGCTGCCGCTTCCGAGGCGCGCTGGTGGCGCTACGCGCGCGGGACGGCATGCAGCTCTGGAAAACTTACACCATCGATGAGCCCAGACCGACGAAGAAGAATAAATCCGGCACGCAGCTTTGGGGACCCTCCGGCGCCCCGATCTGGTCGAGTCCCGCCATCGATGAGAAGCTCCACGTGGTCTACGTCAGCACCGGCGACAACTATAGCGACCCCGCCACGCGCACCAGCGACGCCTTCATGGCTCTGGAGATGAATACCGGCAAGATTCTTTGGTCGCGGCAGATGACGCCCAACGATTCCTATAACGTCGGTTGCCGCATGCCCGACGCTACTAACTGCCCCGACTCCAACGGCCCCGATCTCGACTTCTCCTCTTCTCCCATCCTGGTCAATCTGCCCAACGGAAAGCGGGCGCTGGTCGCCGGGCAGAAGTCCGGAGTGGTCCACGCCGTCGACCCCGATAATCAAGGCGAGGTGATCTGGCAGACGCGCGTCGGAAAGGGCGGATCGATGGGCGGAGTTCAGTGGGGCTCGGCCGCCGATGCGAATAACATCTACGTGCCGCTGTCCGATATCGGCCGCGTGCGGCTCACCTATTCGCAGAACACCGATGCCGATCCGAAAGTTGGCGGAGGCTTGTTCGGTCTGCGCCTCACCGACGGCAAGCAGATCTGGTACGCGCCGCCCGGCGTCTGCGGCGACCGGCCCCGATGTAGCCCCGCGCAATCGGCCGCGGTCAGTGCGATTCCGGGGGTGGTTTTTTCCGGATCTGTCGACGGCCACCTGCGGGCTTATTCGACAACCGATGGAAAAATCGTCTGGGATTTCGACACCATCCGCGAATATAAAACCGTCAACGGTGTGGAAGGCCGTGGAGGCTCGCTGGACGGCCCCGGTCCGGCTATCGGCGGCGGGATGATGTTCGTGAACTCGGGTTATCCGACCGCGGGCGGCACTCCGGGCAACGTGCTGCTGGCGTTTTCAGTGGATGGGAAGTAGGGGCGGTTGTCAGTTCTTGCCGCGAATGAAGCCGTCGACGACACCGATCAGGGCGTTCAGCTTGTCGCCGATTTCCACGAGCCTGATGTCGACTTCGATCATCCTCTTATCATGCTCCCGATGCAACTCCTCGATCTGCTCCATGCGAGTAGCAAGACGGCGCTCGCCCTCCACGGTCAGGCCCAACACGTCCAACATTTCGTCCTGAACCTTTGGGAGACCGCGGAGTTTTCTCTCCATCCCCTCGATCCGCTCTTCGGTCGTCATGCTTCCATAGTAGCGCGCGGCCGATTTAATTCTCGGCCCACTCGCGTTCCAGCATCTTCGAGTATTCGCCTGACGCGAAGATCTCGAACTCGAAACCCATCTCTTCGATGCTTGTGAAGGGCGTCTGGTTTTGCCGGCTGAGGAACAACTGATCGGCGTAGCGATAATAACTGCGCACGAATTCATCGGAGAGCAAGTTCCGCTCCGGCGCAGAGGCCAGCAGCGTGTTCATTCCCAGAGCGCGCATGAAGATCGATTTGTAATCCGCCACCTGCCACCGTTTCAGTTTCGCTTGCACCGGAGCCGGCGTGTGATTCACCAGCATCTCGGCGAAACTCTGATAGCGAATCCCGCTGTCGTTCAGATCCGGCTGGCGCGCGATGTGTTCCAGGCACTGCTCGATCCAGCGCGACAAATCCTTGCCCACGTAAAACAGCATCAGGATCTCGGAAAATCGCCCGTCCAGCAACGCGCGGTCCAGATCGTCCTCGGAGCGTTCGCCCGACGGCAGCAGACCCTGAATCATCAGGCTGGCGCGCTGGCTTTCCTCGAGCTTGCCGCGTCCGCTGGCTTCGGCGAACGGGTGCAGAATCAAGGGAGGCAGGGTCCGGGCTAATGTCGACGAAGGCAGCGCACGCGCTAGGGAGGGATTCATTGGATTTGACCTAGCCGAAGTATGCCAGATCAACGCCGTTCGGTAAGTAGTACTTTGGCCTCAATCGTCTGGGACCCGCGAAGCACCTTCACGAGTACTTCATCGCCAGGCTTGTGGGCCCGGAGGGCATAAGTAAAGTCGTAGAGATTCCCGATCTCCTTGCCATCGAATTCGATCAGGATATCGCCCGCCTTCAGGCCCGCCTTGGCTGCCGGAGTGCCGTCGCGAACGTCCGCGAAACGCACGCCTTTAGGCGGCTCGTCGAAATCCGGTATGCTGCCGAAGTTCGGGCCATATCCGGACCCTGATCCTGCGGCTCCCGACACCGGCTCCTGCGGCTCAGCCACGCGTATGAACTGCGGCCGGTCCGGCGCATCGGACAAGCGCTGCTCCACCCCAGCCACGTAGTCCAGCAGTTTGGCCGCGTCCACTGCATTGATTTTGTCCGCGGTGTCGCTCGGTTTGTGATAATCGCCGTGCAGCCCGCTGAAAAAGAACAGCACCGGAACGCTCTTGATGGTGAACGACATGTGATCGCTGCCGCCATAACCGAGATTCTCGGAGAGATCGAAGTGAAACCCATCCGGCGGTTTCGTGTCGGCGATTAGCTTGGCCAGCGTCGATCCGGTTCCGGTCCCGTTCACGTATACCTTGCCTTCGCGGATGCGCCCGATCATGTCCATATTGATCATCGCCACGGCATCGCTAAGCGGCAGCAGAGGATGATTCACGTACCAACTGCTTCCCAGCAGCCCCAGCTCCTCGCCGGCGAAGGTCAGAAACAGAATCCCGCGCTTGGGCTTCGGTTGCTTCGAAAAATAACGCGCCAGCTCGATGACGCCCGCCGTCCCCGACGCATTATCGTCGGCGCCGGGATGAATCTGCCCGATCTGCGACGGCGCCAGCGAATGCTCGTCGCCCAATCCCAGATGATCGTAGTGGGCGCCGATGATCACGTATTCCGCGGTCGAGCCCGGCAGGTACGCCTCCACGTTATGCACCGTTCTTGTGTCGTGCTGGATTTCCACCGAAAGATCCAGATTGAGCTTCGCCATCGTGAAAGATCGCGGCTGCAAATCCTTGTCGATGCCCGTTTCGATCTCGCGGAGGTCGCGGCCTTCCGCCTTCATCCACGCTTCGGCGTCCTCCGCCTTCACCTGAACAAACAGAATGCCCGCATCAGTCGGCCCCGTGGCGGAACCGAATTCGAGCAGCTTGTCGGTCTCGCCGGGATGGGCGGTGACATCGTTCACGATAATCACGCCGCGCGCGCCGTGCATCTTGGCGTTGGAGGCTTTGTCGGCAAATGTGGCATGGCTGGTCAGCTCCTTGCCCTCCTGCGGCTCATGCCGCAGAATCAGCACGAACTTGTCTTTGACATCGATGCCTGCGTAATCGTCGTAATGCCGATCCGCGTTGGTGATTCCGAACCCTGCGAACACCACCTGCCCCGACAGTTTTCCCGAGGAAGAAAAGCTGTACGGAACCCAATCGCGCTTGGCCGCCAGAGCGCTTTTGGCGCCGCCGTCGTCGCTATTTAAATGATTGTCCGGACCAAGGTGCGCGTTGACCGTCACCGTAAACGGCTGCTCATAGTCGTTGCCGCTCACCGGTTTCAGACCGAAGGATTTGAACAAACCGGAGATGTAGCCGGCCGCCTTCTCCAACTCCGGCGAGCCGGTCGCGCGGCCCTTCAACTCCGGCGACGCCAGATACTTCACTTCCGCTAGATAGCTCTGCGGACTAATCTGCGCGGGAGCGAATGCCAGAGCCGCGAGCGGCAGCGCGAATGCCGCCCAGCGCAGCTTGCTTTGTTGCGCAGGCCGTGGCGCAGGCCTCCGGCCTGTGCATGGCAGGTCATAGATCTGCCCCACAGCTGCTACTTGATGATCTTGGGAATCTCCACGACGCAGCATTTCTCGGCGTCCTCCTTGACCTTGGCCTGTTGATCGACTTCGAGCGTAATGAGTTGCTGCAACGTGGGCCACTGCGCCAGTTGGTCCATCAGCTTGCGGCCGTTCAGATACAGGGTCGGCGTCCCGTCGACACCCAGCGAGCGGCCCATATCCTGGGTGCGAGTCACCTCCGCATCGGTCGCCTTGCTGTCCACACAGCGCCCCAGCTGCACCGGATCCACTCCGCTCGATCCAGCCCATTCCGTCAGCTTGGCGTTGTAATTGTCGGGATTGATCTCGCCCTGCTTGTCGTAAATCCAGTCGTGATACTTCCAGAAGGCGGTTTCGCCCTGCTTCAGAACGCACCGTCCCCCGATGGCAGCGGCGCGCGACCACGGATGGATCGACTCCAGCGGGAAGTCCAGAAAATACACGCGCACTTTGTCGCCGAACGTCGAGGGAATGTTTTGCCGCAGAACCGAGGCCTCTTCCTTGCAGTACGGGCACTCAAAGTCGCCGAAAACCACCAGCGTCACCTGAGCCGGAGCGGCCGCACCGAAGCTGGGCTGCTGGTCCAACTTGATCTTGTCCAGATTGGCCTGGAACGGGCTCTTGTTGATGTCGTAGATGTCGCCTTTGAAGATCCTCTGGCCGTCGGCTGAGACGTAATAAGGTTGGTCCAGGCGAGCATCGTTGTAGGACAGATGCACCACCACCTTATTCAACCCGGGCATCTCCGGCGCCGGTTTGGGATCGTCGATCTTGACGTTAATGATCGGAGGCCATGCTTCCAGGTGGCGCAGGTAGGTTTCCAGCTTGACCTTGTCGAACGCCGGCGTAATCGTTACCGTCAGCGGCGAAGTCTGTGCCAACACGGATAGCGGAAGAAGCAGAAATAAAGCTGTTTTCATAACGGTTCCAGTTCCATTGTCGCCCAAACGGCGCTGCGGGTCGATTCGCCTCATTATACTGGAGATTGCCACGAACCCAGGTATTGAAGAACCTGCTCCTTGCGGCTCTGTCGCTGCTGTACCTCTTCAGCCTGGGACGCGTCGGATTCGGGCTCGATCCGGATGAGCCACGCTATGCCTCCATCGGCCGGGAAATGGCTCGCTCTGGTGATTGGATTACGCCGCGCCTGAACGGCTCGCCCTGGTTTGAGAAGCCGCCGCTACTGTACTGGATGACCGCCGCAGCTACTCGAATAGGCTTTAGGGATGAGCAGGCCGCACGCCTCCCCGTGGCCCTGTTAAGCCTCGCGTTTCTGGCCTTCTTCTATTCCGTGCTCGAACGCGAATTCTCCGCGCGAGTGGCCCTGATGGCATTGGCGATTCTGGGCACTTCCGCAGGCTGGCTGGCCTACAGTTTCGCCTCCGTGACCGATTTGCCCATGTCCGCGTGTTTTGCGGCGGCCATGTTGGTGGCCCTTTTTAACACACGCCAACGCACCTCCAGTGGCTGGATCACCGGAATACTCCTCGGATTCGCGATCCTGGCCAAGGCTTTCCTCCCGGTGGCGCTGTTCATTCCTGTCTGGCTGATCGCGCGGGGCAAACGGCTCGCAATCGCGGCGGGCGCGATCCTGATTGCCGGACCGTGGCATCTTCTGGTTTGGCTCCGCAACGGCTCCGCCTTCTGGGATGTGTACTTCTGGCAGCAGCAGGTGGGTCGCTTTAACTCACCCACGCTCCACCATGAGCGGCCGTTTTGGTTCTATGTTCCCGTACTTCTTCTAGGGCTTTTCCCTTGGACGCCCTTGATCGCATTGTTGGCTCGGCGCAAAATCTACGACGATGTGCGGGTGAGTTCGCTCGGGATCTGGCTGGTTCTGGCGCTGGTTTTCCTGTCGGCGTTCACCAACAAACTTCCCGGTTACCTATTGTCGCTGCTGCCCGCGGCCGCGATTGTCCTCGCGGTCGCTTTTGATAAAGCTCCAAAGCAGGAGTGGTGGATCGCCGCGTGCGCCCTCCTATTGATCCTGCTGCCTTCGGTCGCGGGCGGATTGCCAGATGCGCTCGTTGAAGGCGCGACGCGGGCAAACTGGATCTTCCGTCCCAGCGGCCTCCTCTTCCTGCCCGTGGTCGCGGCGGTCTTGGTCTTGGCATGGAAAAAGCAACCTGCGCTCGCAGTTCTTACCGCGGCTCTTGCGGCGGCCGCCGGCGTCGGACTGCTCGAAATCGAAGTGATGCCGGTTCTCGACCAGCGCGTCTCAGTCCGGGCATTTTGGCGCGAGAATCGGGACAATCTGTCCTCCGCCTGTCTCGGCCCCGGAATCCGGCCGGCGTCCGAATATGCGCTGGATTATTACGCCTCACGAGAGCTCCCCGAATGCGGCCCAGGATCCCACCAGGGGCGAATCATGGTCGCGCCCGGCGGCTTGGCCCTGGAAGGGACGCCTTGAATGAAACCGGGGAATATGATATTCTCGATAGGGAACGAGACCATATGGCAATCGCTGATGTTGTGACCGACCGCCAACTCGCTGAGCAGCAATACGATACGACAGTTCGGGAAGACATCGAACTGTTCCGGAGTCAATCCAATCAATTCCTCGCGGGCCAGTTGACCGACGACCAGTTCCGAGCCTTCCGGCTGCGCCGCGGTATTTACGGCCAGCGCCAGCAGGGCGTGCAGATGATTCGGACCAAAATTCCGGGCGGATTGCTGACTGCGCAACAGATGCGTCAAATGGCGCAAGTTGCGGATCGATTCGGCGGAGGCAAGGGGCATCTGACTACGCGCCAGAACATTCAGTACCATTTTGTTCCGCTCACACAAGTGCCGGATTTGCTTCACATGCTCGCCGATGTCCGCCTGACCACGCGCGAGGCCTGCTACAACACCGTCCGCAACGTCACCGCTTGCCCGCTTTCGGGCCTGCATCCCGACGAAGTTTTCGAAGTGCAGCCCTACGCGCGGCGTCTTGCGTTTGCGTTTCTGCATCGAGAGCTGACCGACAATCTTCCGCGCAAGTTCAAGGTGGCCTTCTGCGGCTGCCCCAATGACTGTATGGCTACGGCGATTAACGATGTCGGGCTGCGGCCGTTGATCCGCGATGGCGAGCGCGGCTTCCGCATGACCGTCGCCGGAGGCCTGGGGCCGTTGCCCACCGAGGCCAAGGTGCTTCACGAGTTCATCCCCGCCGAGGACGTGGTCCGGCGCGTGGAAGCGGTAATCCGAGTCTTCAACGTCCACGGCAACCGCAAGGATAAGAACACCGCCCGGCTGAAGTTCGTGATGCGCAAGCGCGGATTCGATTGGCTGCGCGACACCATCGAGGAACAATACCAGGACATCCTGGCGAACGGCGGCATTCCCATGCCTGAGACCGTGCCCCCGAGCTTCGGTGGTTTCCAACCGCAACCACCACCACTCGGCAGCGGCCAGATGCTGCCGATGTTCAATCCCTCGCTCGAATTTCAGGAGTGGCGCGAGACGAACGTCGCGCCGCAGAAGCACGCCGGCTACGCAATTGTGACGGTCAAGATTCCGCAAGGCAATCTCACTGGCGATCAGATGCGCGGCCTCGCCAGCTTGAGCGAGCAGGCGGGCGACGGCGCACTGCGCGTCACCATGAATCAGAATGTGATCCTGGCGTGGGTTCCAGTCGGCGCGCTGTCGCGCGTGTACGGCATCCTGACTGAACTCGGTCTGGCCGGATCGCGCGCTGAGGAAATCAGCGATACGTTAACCTGCCCTGGCGCTTATAGTTGCAACCTGGCTTTAACCAAGTCCATGAACTTGGGAGCGGCGTTGGCCGACACCGTGCGCGCCGAGTCCGATCCGCTGGTGCGTCGGCTGAGCATCAAGATCAGCGGGTGCCCCAACTCCTGCGGCCAGCACTGGATCGGCGATATCGGCTTTTACGGCAATGCCCGCAAAATCGAAGGCAAGGAAGTTCCGTATTATCTGATGCTTCTGGGTGGAACGCAACATGAATTCGGGCTCGCCATCCAGAGCCTTCCGGCACGGTTGGTGCCGGTCGCCGTGGAGCGCGTTCTGAGTCACTACAAGGCCAACCGGAACGAAGGCGAGACCTTCCGCGCTTACGTGATGCGCCACAAAGTGGAGTTCTTCAAGACGCTGACAGCGGACTTGGTGAAGCCTCCGGTGACCAATCCCGAGATTTTCCAGGATTGGGGCGATGATGAGGCTTACTCGCTGAAGCTCGGCCGGGGCGAGTGCGCGGCATAACTGAAACGCGCTGCACAACGGAGCCTGCGGCCCTGTGCAGCGCAATTGAAACTCGCCGCAGTGGAGCAGGCCTTCGGCCTGCTCATGGCAGGTCGAAGACCTGCCCCACTCCAAAGTTACGATTTCTTTGAACTGCGGGCCGATTGCACGCGCGCCGGCTCCGTGATCGCGCCCTGCGCGTAGGTCATCGCCGGGAAGGTCACCGAAGTATCCACCAGGCGAGCCATATCCGTCACCGGCAAGCCTTCAGCTTCGCGCGCGAAGCTCAGCATCTTGGCATCGCTGTCGAAATCGACGCGAATCCAGTCCCCGCCACGCACCTGGTCGGTGGCGATCAGGTTGGAAATCGGCTGCACCAGCAGCCGCTCAATGGCGCGCTTCAAATGCCTCGCGCCGTACTTGAGGTCGGTGCCTTCAACCAGCAGAAAATCCTTGCTCGAATCCGACAGCGTGAACACGAACGCGCGATCAGTTGAGGTATTGAAGATGCGCTGCTGAACCAGGTTCAGCTCGATATCGAGAATCTTCTTCAACTGTTCCGAGCCAAGCGGCTGGAAGGTCACGATCTTGTCCAGGCGATTCATGAATTCCGGAGTGAACTTGCGGCGAGCGGCCTCGACGCCGCTGCGCGCGATCTTGCCGGAAGTTTTCTCGTCGTACACGCCAGCCATCGTCCGCTGCTGCGCCTCGCCGGCGTTGAAGCCCAACCGGGGCGCGAGCAGCGAGCTCATCTCCGATGCGCCCAGGTTGCTGGTCATGAAAATCATGGCCCTGGAAAAATCTACCTTGCGGTTGTCGCCGAGCGTAAGCGTGGCTTTGTCGAGCACGCCCAGCAGCAAATTCCACAGGGCGTCGGAAGCCTTTTCGATCTCGTCGAACAACACGAAGCTCAACTTCATGGTGTCGGTGTGATATTGATTGAGAACTTCTTGAGACAGCAGCGGATGAGTCTCGCGGTGCCCCAAGTATCCAGGAGGCGAACCGATCAGCTTGGCGATCTCATGACTGTGCTGGAACTCGGCGCAATCAATTTTGATGACCGCGCGCGGGTTCCTCAGCAATGCTTCAGCGGTGGCTTCCACGATGCGCGTCTTGCCCGAGCCCGTTGGCCCCAGGAACAGGAAGTTTCCAATCGGGCGGCCGGGAGGATTCAACCCGGTCTGATGCATCTGATAAATGTTGACAATCTGCTGGATGGCTTCTTCCTGACCGACGATCATTCGACGAAGTCCGGTCTCCAGCGACTGCGCGTCCCTTCCGGTTTTTCCCGGGTCCAGTGGGATATTGAGCCGTTCCATTTTGTCGACCGCCTTTCTCATACCTCGGGAGGGCATCTGCCTTAGCTCTCCCTTCCACAAACTTCCTGGCAATCCGAGTTCCATTCCTTAGATGCTCCCGATGCGTCGCGGGGTTCTCCCGCGCTATCTATCTCTTCGGCGCGTTTTTCGTTTTCGTCGGTCTCACTTCCACACGGCTGACCAGGGTTCGCATCGGCATCTTCAGAAGCATTCGTACGATTTCCGCAACGTCTTCAGGCCAAATCTTCCAATCCGAGCCATCTCGGCCCACATCGGAGCCGCTCATGCCGTGGCTCTGCCCGCCAAATCCAGTGGCCACGCTTCCCGGCATCACAGTACTGACCCTCACGTTCTCGCTCCTCACGTCCTGCATCATAGCTTCGGTGAATCCGGCTAGTCCGAATTTCGAAGCATTGTATGCGGAGCCTCCGGCGAACGCGTTCGCGCCCGCCAGGCTATTTATATTGACGATATCTCCCCCGCCTCTAGTAACGAATCTGAATAAAGCTTCACGGCTGCAATAGAACGCGCCGCTGAGATTCGTATCGAGAGTCGACCTCCACTCTTCGAGAGTGAGATCGCGGACCGGGCGGAACACGCCAACACCGGCGTTATTGACCAGCACATCGAGCCCGCCGAAGTGGGCGTCGACAAACTGGAAAAGCTCGCCAACCTGTTCATGCTTCTTAACATCGGCAACTTTGCCCTCGACTTTACCGCCGGTCTCCGCAGCTAACTCCCGCTCCGCGGACTCGATCAACTCGGGACTACGGCCGCAGATTGCAACTTGCGCGCCCTCTGTCAACAACATCTTGGCGATGGCCTTGCCTATTCCACGTGTTCCGCCGGTGACCAGGCACACCTTGTTTACAAGGGGGTTCAACAGGGCATTGGAATCGGAGTTTGTAGGTGTAATCATGCTTCGATGATAAGGGAGTCCTACAGGGGATCTTGCAGGTTCACCTGACACCAGGATTGACAGGTGTGGATGCGTCAGTACTTCAGCAGACGACGGCCTGTGCGAGTGCGCAGCCGAATCGCACAAACAACCATCCAGCCATCGCCAACCCGGCAAGCAGCGCGAGGGTTCGAGCCAACGGTGACGGCGCATCGGAAGCGACGGTGTAATCGAGCGTGAGCCCATGCTGGGCGACGTCGCGCCGCGGCTCTCCGAGTTGAATGCGGGAATTCTCGGGAATCAGCGTGTTAACCAGGTAGACGCTCGACTCGGGATGGTGCGTATTCAAAAACGCGACCTGATGACGCCCGGAGGTCACAGCCGGAACTTTCGCGGTCGCCAGAAGCCGGATGGTCCCCACTCCGAGGCTCATATCCTGAAATTGCGGGAACCTGGACTCGACCAATGTGACGGGCGCAAGCCGGCCATCGATTTTCAGCACCACCGAGCGGAGCATCTCTCGGGCATACGCTTCGCCCTCAGCGGTTGAAATCTCGCCATCGCCGTTTGTGTCGATCCAGCCAAATACCTGGGACGCCATGGCGACTCCGGCAGTGAGGTCGATCTCCAGATCCACGCGGTCGGCGTCGATCGAGAGCCGCGAGGCCTGGAGATATTCGTCGACCCTATGCGCGCACGCAGGAGACGCCGCCGCGATCCACGCGCACAGGACGGCGAACCACGCGAGCTGTTGCCTGAGGAACCCGCGCAAAACGGAGTGCGCCGCGAAGCGATTCCTGATCTGTCGGGCGGTGCGCGCCGCACCCTTCGCGCTCCGGAGGTTCATGGCCGGACGAGTTTCGCGCCGTAATCGTTGGTGGGGTCGCGGTAGATGGTGTGGATGTGATCGAGGTCGCCCTGCTGCGGCGCATATTCGATGATGACCGTCGGGCCCTGGATACGGTAATAGGCCAGGCCGCCGTTTTGGGTTGCGCCGCTCCAGGCGAAGTATGTCTTGGGCAGGTTGGCTTTGATTTCCGCCATCTTCGCTGTCGCGGCGTCGTCGTTCAGGATGCCGACCCATTCGTGCACCACATCGAGCAGCATCGCTTGCTGGCGCGCGTCCAGCTCAGACGCGAGGATGCCTTCGGGTTGGATGACTTTTCCGTCCTCGCCGGGGCCGAGCACCAGATCCATCACCTGATAGTCGAGGATCGCGCGCTTCTGCTGCGCGGCGTTCAGCGCGTTGATCAGCACGAAGCCTTTGTCGTTTTCGTGGCCGAGCGGGCGAATGGTTTGGCCGTTCAGCATGTATTTCGCCGGCTGGGCGGCAGGCAGGCTGGGAGTCATGACGGTTTCGGGGCCGACAACCGTCACGTTGATGGCGAGATGATGGCCGCCGAATTGGATCATCCACGGCGAAGTTGCCGAGGGGGTCCCGAGAAGCGCGATGTAATATTCGTCGAGTCCGAAGCGAACGCCGCCGCCGGGACCACCGCCGCCCTGGCGGCCACCGGTCCGCCCTCCGCCGGCGTTCTTCAGGACTTCATCGCCGTTCATGATGTCGGTAACTTTCTGATAGCCCTCCCGACTGAGAGCCGCGGCGACCAGTGCAAGCGCGGCCGCGCGTTGCTGGGCGGTCATGTCGCCGAAGCGCATGCCGTTGCGCTGAAAAATTCCGGAGGGAAGATTGGACCAGCCGGTACGCTGAGGGCTGGTGAATCCGAAGGTGCACTTGGCCCGCTCGGCAGGGCTGAGCGTGGCGAGGAATGCGTTGGCGGAATCGACGACTTTCGCGGTTACGGTTGCGCTCGCCGCGGATACGACCGGAGGGGCGCCGACCGGAGATACAAGACGCAATGCCGCGCCGAGCATCGCCGTGGCGAAGGCTATCGATAAGGCGGTCCAAAGGCGTCTGTTCGTGCACATCGGGGGCACCTCCTGGCGGCGACTATAGCATGTCACAATGGAGCGGACACGCCGCTCCATATCCATTTTCCGCCAATTTCTGGCGGGAATCGCTAAGATGAAGGTATAGTGACAGCTACAAGCATTTTCTGGCTCAGGGTCGCGGCCTGCTTCTATGCCGTAGGGCTGTTGCATTCCATGCTGATGCTGATGCGCGGAACCGGCATCTTGTATCCATTCGCTCGGGGGGCGTTTCGCATCGGCGCGACGCTGCAAGCGGTGGCGATTGTGGAACTGGGAATGGCCTTGGGCCACATTCCGGTGGACAATTTTTATCAGACTCTGAACCTGTGCGCGTTCCTGATCGCAGTTTTGTTTCTGGCGGTGGAGTGGAGGTATCATTTCGTCAGCACCGCAGTGGCGCATTTCCCGCTGGTCTTTGTGATGACGCTGGCGGCGGCGACGGAGCGCCACTCGACAGCCGCGCTGACGGACCTTCGCGGCGGCAAAACCTGGCTGGCGATTCACATTGTGCTGGTGCTGGCGGGCTACGCATCGCTGCTGCTGACCGCCGCCGCCTCCATCGCCTATTTGGTCCAGGAACGCCGGCTGAAGAGCAAGAAACCGGGAAGGCTGCTGCAAGGACTGCCTCCGCTGGCGACGCTCGACAACTTGATCAGCGGATCGCTGGGCGTGGCGTTCGTACTGATCACACTGGCAGTGGTGCTGGTGATCATGTGGGAATTCATTTACTCCGGGACAGCGTGGATCTCCGATCCCAGGGTCACGGTGTCATTGATCACCTGGGGACTGCTGCTGGCGACCACGTATCTGCACTCTACCGCGGGCTGGCGCGGGAGGAAAGCCGCGGTGATGGCGCTGGTGGTCTTGGGGTGTTCCATCATCACGTGGAGCGCGCACGCCGGTCTGGTGATTCGATGAAACTGCTGATCACCGGGCTCAATCACCGGACCGCTCCGGTCGAGGTGCGGGAGCGGCTGGCGTTTGAAGAAAAGGCGCTTCCGGATGCGCTGGATCAACTGAGGCAGCGCCCCGGATTGCTGGAGGGCATGATTCTTTCGACCTGCAATCGCGTGGAAGTGGCGGTAACGGCGGAAGAGGAGACCGACGCGGGCCTGGCTGTGGAAGCCTTCCTGGCCGAATCACGGAGCGTCGCGCGAGATTGGGTTACGCCGCACCTGTACCGCTATGACGGTCCCGAAGCGATCCGGCACTTGTTCCGGGTGGCTTCGAGTCTGGATTCCATGGTGGTGGGCGAGCCGCAGATTCTGGGACAAATGAAGTCGGCCTACGCGGTGGCCAAGGAGCGAGGGGCGATTAGCGGATTCCTGGATCAGGTGCTGACCAAGGCGTTCAACGTGGCCAAGCGGGTGCGCACCGAGACCGAGATCGGCGAAAGCGCGGTGTCGGTGAGCTACGCCGCGGTGGCGCTGGCTCGGGAGATTTTCGGATCGCTCAAAGGGCAGCGGGTGCTGGTGGTGGGCGCGGGGAAAATGGCCGAAGGCGCCGCGCGCCATCTGCGGCGGGCGGGCGTTCTGGAAATCCTGGTGACCAATCGCACTCGCGAACGCGCCGTGGCGCTGGCCGAGGCGGTGGACGGCCGGGTGATCGATTATGAGCGCTTCCACGAAGCTCTGCCGGATGTCGACATTCTGCTGGCTTCGAGTGGCGCCGCGAATTACATCGTGACTCGCGAGGAGCTCCGCGCGGCCATCAGCAAGCGCCGCAACCAGCCCATGTTCCTGATCGACATCGCCGTGCCGCGCAACATCGAGCCCAGCGCCAATGAGCTGGACAACGTGTTCCTCTACGACATCGACGACCTGGGCAAGGTGGTGGATACGAATCTGCGCGGACGCCTGGAGGTGGCGCAACAGGCCGAGGCGATCATCGGCGAAGAAGTGACGCGCATGATGACGCGGTTGAGGGAGCGCGAATCCTCGTCCGCCATCGTGAGCATCCAGGAGCTGGCGGAGCAGTGGCGCGTTGGCGAAATCGAGCGACGCCGGGGCAAGCTGGGGGATCTGACGCCGCAGCAGTGGGAGCATATCGAAGCCATCACTCGTGGGATCACCAATAAGTTTCTGCACCGGCTGATCACTGACGTTCGCGGGCGCGGCAAAGGTGACGAGTGAGGGGAAGCAGAACCCTTATCATCGGCTCTCGCGGGTCGGCGCTGGCGCTGTGGCAGGCGCGGCATATTCAGGCGGCTCTTGCCGCGCTCGACGCGGAAGCCCGCATCGAGATCATCAAGACCACCGGCGACAAGATCCAGGATGTGCCGCTGGCGAAGGTCGGCGGCAAGGGTTTGTTCACCAAGGAGATCGAAGAAGCGTTGCTGGCCGGGACGATTGACCTCGCGGTGCATAGCATGAAGGACGTGCCCACGGAGATCCCGGCGGGGCTGATCATCGCCGCGATTCCGGAGCGCGAGGAGGCTCGCGACGCGCTGGTGGGCTGCTCGCTTACGGAGTTGAAGGCGGGCTCGAGAATCGGCACCAGCTCCTTGCGGCGAGCGTCGCAATTGCACGCGTTGAACCGGGGCCTGGTGATCGAGACGCTGCGCGGTAATGTCGACACGCGGCTGCGCAAGCTGGACGAAGGCCAATACGACGCGATCGTTCTGGCCGCGGCGGGATTGCGCAGACTAGGTTGGCAGGATCGCATCCGCGAGCTCATCCCTCCGGAGATCATGTGTCCTTCGGTGGGCCAGGGCGCATTGGCGATCGAGACTCGAACCCACGGTGGTAAAGACGGCGGCCTAGCGCGGGAGCTCGTTAAGAGGCTGGATGACCACACCGCGCGAGCGGCGGTCGAAGCCGAACGGGCGCTGCTGGCGACGCTCGGTGGAGGGTGCCAGGTGCCTGTGGGTGCGCACGCGACCGTTGGAAGCGCAGCCATTCACTTGCACGCCATCGTCGCCTCGCCCGACGGCAAGCGCGTCATCCGCCGCGACCTCAGCGGGCCCATCGCCGAGCGTGTCGGCTCGGATCTCGGCCGCATTCTGCTAGATGAAGGAGCGCGCGAAATCCTCGCCGAAGTGTACGCGGCATGAAGGTCTACCTGGTAGGCGCGGGGCCCGGCGACCCCGGCCTCATCACCCTAAAAGGCCGGCAAGCGTTGGAGCGCGCCGATTGCGTACTTCACGATTACCTCGCCAATGAGCGCTTGCTGGACTACGCGCCATCGCACGCCGAGCGCATTTATGTGGGGAAAAAACGCGCCAAGCACGAGATGACGCAGGAGGAGATCAGCGCATTGATGGTGGAGCGCGCACGGCGCGGCTGGACCGTTGTGCGCCTGAAGGGGGGCGACCCATTCATCTTCGCGCGCGGGGGCGAGGAGATCGAGGCTCTGGCGGACGCCGGCATTCCCTTCGAAATCATTCCGGGCGTCACCACGCCGCTGGGTCTGGCCGCTTACACCGGCGTCCCGCTGACGCATCGCGATCATTCCTCGGTGGTGACGTTCGTCACGGGACACCAAAAAGAGGCGATCGATTGGAGCAAGACCGGGACTTCCGGAACTGTGGTGCTGTTCATGGGCATGGTGAATTTCGCGGCGATCGCTCGGGAAATGATTGCCCACGGAAGATCGCCCGAAACGCCTGCGATGGCCGTGCGCTGGGCCACAAGACCGGATCAGCAGACGCTGGTGGGCACCCTGGCGACTCTGCCCGGATTGATTGCGGAGCGCGGCTTGCGGCCTCCGGCGACCATCGTCGTCGGCGAGGTGGTGGCGCTGCGTGACCGCTTCAACTGGTTCGAGAAATTGCCTCTGTTCGGCAAGCGAATCGTGATCACGCGCGATCGCGGACAGGCTGTGGAATTGGCCGCGGCGCTGAATGAGCTGGGTGCGGAAGCGATTCTGCTTCCGACCATCGAGATCCGGCCGCCGGAGGATCCCGAGCCTCTGGATCACGCCATCGCGCGATTGCGCACCTACGATTGGCTGATCTTCACCAGCGTGAACGGCGTACGCTTTTTCATCGAGCGCTTGGACGCCTCGGCGCGGGACATGCGGGCTTTGAGCAGCCTCAAGATCTGCGCCATCGGCCCGGCGACGCGGGCGGCGGTGGAGGCTCTGCATTTGAAGGTGGATCTGATGCCCGAAGAATACGTCGCGGAAAGCCTGGTGGCGGCGTTTACGGAAGAGCATCTCAACGGACGGCGAATCCTGCTGCCTCGCGCGGCCGTGGCTCGCGATGTGGTGCCGAAGGAATTGACGCGACGCGGCGCGAGCGTCGACGTCGTGGAGGCGTATCGCACGATCGCACCCGCGGATCTGGCGGAACGCGTTGCCGAGGTGTTCGCTCGAAAGATGGATTGGATTACCTTCGGCAGCTCTTCCGCGGTGCAGAATCTGGTGGAGGCGGCGGGTCCCGCGGCGTTGCTTGGGGTGTCGCATAACGTGCGCATAGCGTCCATCGGTCCGGTAACTTCGCAGACCGTTCGCGATTGCGGGTTGCAAGTAGACGCCGAAGCCAAGCCCTACACGATGGAAGGACTGATCGCGGCGATCGTCCATGCTGAAGATAAGTCAGCCGCGCCAAAATAGGAGAACATGCCCGAATCCCCGATTACATCAAGAGAGAAAGATTTTGCCGCCTGGTATCAGGACGTCGCCATTCAAGGAGACATGGCCGAGCCGGCCGAGATCGTCAAAGGCTGCATGGTGATCAAACCCAATGGCTACGCGGTCTGGGAGCACTTGCAGCGCGCGCTGGACGATCGCATCAAGGCCACGGGACACCAGAACATTTATATGCCGCTGCTGATCCCGCAGAGCTTTCTCCAAAAGGAGGCCGAGCACGTGGAGGGATTTTCACCGGAGCTGGCGGTGGTGACGCACGCCGGCGGCAAGGAGCTGGAGGAGCCCTACGTGATCCGGCCAACCTCGGAGACTCTTGTTGGACATTTCTTCGCCAAGTGGATTCAGAGCTATCGCGATCTGCCGCTGCTGATCAATCAGTGGGCCAATGTCATGCGCTGGGAGATGCGCACTCGCCTGTTTCTGCGCACGACGGAGTTTCTCTGGCAGGAGGGGCACACCGCGCACGCCTCGCACGAAGAAGCGCACGAAGAGGTGCTGCGAATGCTGGATGTGTATGCGGATGTGTGTGAAAACGTGCTCGCGATCCCGGTGATCAAAGGATTGAAGACGCGGGCGGAGAAATTCGCCGGCGCAGTGCGCACTTACGCGGTCGAAGGCATGATGCAGAATGGAATCGCGCTCCAGTGCGGCACCAGCCACGACCTTGGCCAGAATTTCGGCAAGGCTTTTAACGTGCAGTTCCAAAGCAAGGAAGGCAAGCTCGATTTCGTGTGGCAGACCAGTTGGGGAGTGACTACGCGGCTGATCGGCGCGTTGATCATGACCCATTCCGACGACAAGGGTCTGGTGCTGCCGCCGAAGGTCGCGCCACGGAAGGCCGTGCTGGTGCCGATCTTCCGCAAGGATGAGGAGCGTGTGCAGGTGATGGAAGTGGCGACGAAGCTGGCGGCCGAGTTGGGCGCGCATCTGGACGTTCGCGAGGGCCAATCGCCGGGGGCGAAGTTCTTCCACTGGGAGCGGCGCGGCGTGCCGGTGGTGTTCGAGCTGGGGCCTCGCGATGTGGCCTCGGGGAAGATCGTATTGAAGCGGCGGGACACCGGGGTCAAGGAAGTGATCGAGCAGCACGAAGCCGCTGGCAAACTGGCGTCGACGCTGGAGGCGATGCAAACCGATCTGCTGGCGCGCGCTCGGCAGCGATTGAAAGAGAATACCGTGCTCGCGAATTCCATTGAAGAAGTAGAAGAGCTTTTGCGGGCGGTGACGGCGGAAAAGGGCGGCGGAAAGTTCGTGATGGCGCACATGAAGGACGATCCGGCGAACGACGAGCGCGTGAAGCAGTTCAAGGCCAGCATTCGCAATATTCCGCTGGTGGACGAATTCGACGGTCCGGGCAAATGCATTCTCACCGGCGAGTCAGTGGAAAAAAGAGCGGTGATCGCGAAGGCGTATTGAACGATTAGAGTAGAATAAAAGCGCAGAGGGGTCGGAATGCGTCTTCAATTTCTGTTGTTGCTCGCGGCGATTCTACCGGTGCACGCCGAGTGGAAGCGCTTTCTTGTCGAAGAACCTCGTACCGACCCTGCGCCCCCCGTACGCTTAGCTTTTTCTCTCATGATGCGTTTCTTCGTCCTGAGAGCTGTGCGAACTGTACGGTCGAGCAGGTAAGGGAGAATGCGGCCAGCGCACGAGCGGAAGTAGTCAAAATCGGCGAGGTGCAAGGAATCGGCGTCTTCGATGTGACCTACCTGATCCAGCGTGAGCCGGCTGGCAAATCGATCATCGTGAAGACGGGACCCGATGAATATCGTGAAATCTTTTACGCGGAGGACTTTTCCGGGGGAGGCGGACGCTTCTATCCCACGCAGATCGTGAGCGCCGGCGGAAGCCAAACGCTTGCTTGGCTCCGGGTGGATTATGGAGGCAACCGTCATCCCATTGAGGATTTCCTCATTCAGTTCGATTCCAACGAGTCGACACGCGTCGATCTCGATCCTGCATTGAAGGTTGCGAATTCCATTCTTCGAGCGGGTGGCGACCTTTTCATCTGGGACGTGGAGCTGCTCGCACGAGCAAACGCATTCACTCTTCGCTCGCCCGTCCATGGCTCCTGGCCTAAAGGGGGCGGGCCTCCCTTGCAACTTCGACGAGGTCGGCGGAACGGTCGAAGTCGACTTCCGGCTCGAAGGCGGCCGTGTTGTGCCGCTGGGACGGCGCTACATCCCGTAGAGCCTCACTGAGCAGCCGTCGGCGTGCAATAATCTTAACGGTGTCTTACGCAATGGAAACCACGCGGCTCTCAACCAAAGGCCAGGTAATTCTTCCCAAATCGGTTCGCACTTCCCGAGCTTGGCTGCCCGGGACCCGATTTGCGGTGGAGGAGACAGCGGAGGGTGTGTTGCTGCGCCCCCTGAGCCGTTTCCCCGAGACCCGGCTTGAAGACGTGGCTGGGTGTTTGAAATACACGGACGCGCCAAAGACCATCTCACAGCCAAAGACCATCTCACAGATGAAGCGAGGCATCGAGCGGCAAATCAAGAAGCGGCATGAGAGCGGTCGATACTAGAGCAGTTTCTTGGCTACTGTTCGCACCGCAAGCGTACTTCTCAGGCAAAACGGCCCTCGAATACCAACTCGCTTACTGGCCGCCGCATGCTCTTGATCTCGCGACCCCGATGCGTCTCCGGCAGATCCTCGATCTTGCCGGGATGCCCGGCGGCGATCATGGCTTCGACTGCGTAGTCCTCCGGCACGCCCAGATCCGCGCGAGCGCGGTCGTAATTGAAGCCGGCCATGCCGTGAACCACCAGTCCCATCACCGACCCTTGCAGAGCCAGGCTCATCCACGCCGCGCCGGTGTCGTAGGAATGCGTACGCGAAGGGCATCCGTCATCGAACGTAGTCTTCGAAAGCGCCACGATCAAAGCGCCGGCGCGGGCGCACCAGGGCCGATTGCCCGCGCTCAGCAATTCGTACAAGCGAGCGAAGTGGGGCGTTCCGGCGCGCCCATACACGAAATGCCAGGGCTGCGAGTTGGCACAGGACGGCGCCCAGCGCGCGGCCTCGAACAGGCGCATGAGCTCGGCTTCGCTCAACGGCTCGCCGTTCATGGCTCGCGGCGACCACCTCTCGACGAACTGCGGATGGATCTCGTGATCCGGGATTCGCTCCATATAGCGTCATGGTAGCGAATAACGCCATCGACTCCAGAAATGGCAGGTCGCAGACCTGCCCGACCATTGCCGTGATACTCTGATGGTTTCGCGTTTAGAATGTCCATTCAGATATTTCTCGAAGGCAAATTGCTGGGGATCGGCGAGTTTCTGCTCGCGCCGGCGGGTAAAAACGCCGCCGGTGAAAAGCAGGACGAGGTGTTCCTGGGACGCTCGCATTGGATCAGCCTGCTGAGCGAGGTGCTGCCGCGTGCGCTGCTGGCTGAGCTGGGCTTGGCGAAAATCTTACTGGGATCGAGCGGCGGGGGCCAGTTCCTGCTGGTCTTGCCCGAGGAATCGCGCGGCTCGGCGGAGGCCTTTCTCGATGCCGCCGCGGCTGAAATCGGCGCTTTGAGCGGAGGCGCACTGAAGCTGCTGTGGAGCATTACGGAAAACCTCGGCGACTGGAGCGACGTCCGGCGGCGTCTTCAGGAAGAAATGGACCGGCGGCGCGGAGCACCCGCGGATCAAAGCGGTCTGGCGCTGTTCGAGCTGCCGCCGGGATTCAGCGATGCCTCAGGCAGCAGCGACGCCGATGCATATTTCATCGGGCTGGCGGCGCGATTGCGCGAAGCTGGATCCGTGGGATGGTCGCCCGAACACCCGGGACAGGTTTCGATCGGCGAGGGTAACCACACCTGGAGCCTGACGGGGTCGGCCGATGCGCTGCCTTTGGCGCGTCACGCCGTGTTGAGCGATGACGGCTCCGGACCGGCTTCCACCAGCACGCTGGCGGCGCGCGCGGGGGGGCTGCACACCTGGGGTGTCCTGCGCGGCGACGTCGACACGTTCGGCATTCGCATGCGCCGCACCCAGACTATTGAGGAGCACATTCAGCTCTCGGTGCTGTACAAGCAGTTCTTCGCGGGCGAGCTGGAAGTGATCTGCTCCATGCCCGAGTTTTGGCGCAAGGTGACCGTGATTTATGCGGGCGGCGACGACTTCGCCGTCTATGGCGCCTGGGACGCGCTGCTGGCGCTGGCGAGCGAAATGGAGCGCTTATTCCACCGCTTCGCGGAGCAGAATCTGAAAGATTATCCCGGCGCGGAGAGCAAGACCATCAGCATGGCTCTGGCGCTGGCGCCCGCGGTGGATGCGTCGTTGGGCGCGGTATTCGAAGAAGCCGGCGAACGGCTGGAAGCGGCCAAATCCACCGACAAGGATTGCTTCTGGCTGCTCGGACGGACGCTCGAATGGAAGCAGTTCACCGAGGCGAGCGGTCTCAAGGACACGCTGATGCGCATGGTGTCGGATTTTGGATGCTCCCCGCAGTATCTGCGCGACCTCTGCGGTATTTATCGCGAAACGCAATCGCGCATGTCGCGGAGGCAGGCCCGGCGCACGGGCGGCGAAAGGCCGTGGCGCTATCATCGCCGCATCCGGCGGATTCTGGAGGCAGCGACGGTGGGTAGGACAAGGCCCGCTCCGCAGCGCGCCGAGTATCAGAAAGCGCGCACGGGACTGATCGCGGACCTGATTGGACGCAGCGCTGTTACAGTCAAGTTGCGGCCCGCGGGCCGGGTAGCGTTAGAATGGGCCAGATTGTCAGCCGAGGCATAAGAGGGAAACGGAATGGAAGACGAAGCGCAAACTGAAGCAACCCCAGAAGCCGCGGCTCCCGCGGTAACGGAAGCTCCGCCCAAGCAGGAGCCGCAGGAAGCTCCGAAGCAGGAAGCTCCGAAGCAGGACGCAAAACCGCAGGAGTCGAAGAGCCCGGAAGCCCGTCCCCGGCGCGAGGATCGTCCGAAGGGCGACGGCGGCGTGCCACCCCGAGGCGAGCGTCGGGAAGGCCAGGGCCGCGGTGGCGGAGAACGCCGTCCCGAGGGCGGACCTCGGCCCGAAGGCGGTCACAGAGATGACAGGCGCCCCGACCGGCGAGAAGGCGGTCCGCGTCCCGGCGGTGGCGGAGGGCGGCCCTTCGAGATGGCGCCGGAAATCGAGATCGAAAAACTCATTTCCGACAGCCTCTATCTGGATAACCAGGCCCACGCCGTGGTGGCGCGCATGCGCGATATGGACAGCGGCACCAAGAGCCAGCTCCGGCGTCTGTATAACGCGGTGCGGCGGGCGGTGCGCGCGCCCGAGAGCGAACGCCAACACCAGTTCGTGATGCTGCGCGCGCGCTTGGCCTACACCATCGCGCGGCATTCCCTGCGCAGCCTGGATGCGCTGGAGCGGCTTCTGCTGCAGGTGACGCGCAAGAACGACGCGCGCGGTTATGAGCGGTTCAAGGATCTTTTCGAGGCCATCGTTGCTTACAACGAGTAAACAAACTTATGAGTACACACACGGCTCAGACGCAACTGAAGCTGGTTGGAAAATTGATTTTTTCGGGCGACCTGCATTGCGAAACCGGGTTGCATATCGGCGCGGGCAAAGGCTCGCTCGAAATCGGCGGAGCGGATAACCCGGTGGTGAAGGACGCATTCGGCCTGCCCTACATTCCAGGCAGTTCCCTGCGCGGCAAGATTCGCTCGCTGCTCGAAAACGCGATGGGTCTCACTTCGCCGGCGGAGCTGGTGTATCTTTCCAAACGCCGCGGCCAGGAAGTCCGCATCCACCAGAGCAACCGCCCCGACGACGAGATCTGCCTGCTGTTCGGCCGCAATCCCGGCCGAATGGAGCGGGTGGAAGGCGAGGCAATCGAATCCAAGTCGGCCAGCCCGGCGCGGCTCACCATCTACGACGCCCCTCTCGATCAGGAGAGCATCACGGCGCAGATGCGCGAGAATCTCGACGACGAGATCACCGAGGTCAAGAGCGAAAACGCGATCGACCGGATTACATCGCAGGCCAACCCGCGGACGCTCGAACGCGTTCCGGCGGGCGCGCGCTTCCGCGTGCGCATGATCCTGGACATTCTGTGCGAAGAGGACAAGGCTCTGGTGGCGCGCGTGATCGAAGGCTTGCGCTTGCTCGAAGACGACGCCTTGGGTGGAGGAGGGTCGCGCGGAAGCGGGCGCGTGCGCTTCTCCAATCTCAAGATCACTTGGCGCAATCGCGAGTTTTATTCCTCCGGCGCAGAGGAAGCCGAGCTTGCCTCGGGTGCGGATCTGGCGCACGTGCAGGCCGCGGCCTCGAACGGCGCGTTCGCGGAAAAGCTCGCTTAGGAACGCATGCCGGCTGGTTTGTTCATTCGCCTGCGCCCCACTGGACCGTGGCGCATCGGTCCCGATTCGGGCGACCGCGACCGCGTGGAGCGCGTCTATCACAGCGATACTCTGTACTCGGCCGTGTCGGGCGCGATGGAGCGCTTGGGAATGCTCGAAGAGTGGCTGGATGCCACGGCGCGGACCGACGTGCCGGCGGTGCGTTTCAGCTCCTGTTTTCCGTTCAACGGCGAGACGCTATACGTAATGCCTCCGCGCAACTTGTGGCCTCCGCTCGCGTCTTCGAAAGTCCGGTGGAAGGGCGCGCGCTTCGCACCTCTGACGTTGATTCAGGGGATGCTCGCTGGCAAGCCGGTATCTGAGGAAGGCTGGGCGGTGGATGGCGCAAGCGAAACCTTGATTACGATGGGCACGCAGGGACCGTTCCGCGTTTCGGTGCGGTCGAGCGCGGCAGTGGACCGCGGCGGCATCGCCGTCGAGCCGCATTCGAGCGCCTGCCTGGAGTTCGCCCCACACGCCGGGCTGTGGATGACGGCTGCATTCGCGGATCAGCAGGCTCACGAGAAATGGAAGGGCGGCGTGACCGCGGCTCTGCGCCTGCTGGCCGATTCGGGCTTCGGCGGCGAGCGATCGCGAGGCTGGGGACGCGCCGACATCGAGTTCTCCGATCAGGACCCACTCGCGCTGGTTAACGGCGGCTGGACCTTTCACACTCCCTACTCGACCACCACGGGCGGAGACGCATGGTGGATGCTTTCGCTGTGCCACCCCGCATCCGGCGATCCCATCGATTGGAAGCGCGGCAACTATGCCGTCACCATTCGCAGCGGTCGCGCGGAGAGCGGCGCTGGAGGAGGTCCCGACTCGAACAATGTCAAGCGCTCCACGCGCATGATCACGGAAGGCTCCGTGCTGGTGGCGCCGACGGAGCCGAAAGGCTCGATCACCGACGTCGCTCCGGAAGGTTTTCCGCATCCCGTGTACCGCGCCGGTTACGCACTGGCCCTTCCAATTCCACTGCGGCCACCGGTGATGAGGGAGATGCCGAAAGAGGCGTCGAAAGAAGCATCGACGGAGGCGTCAAAGGAATCGGCGAGGGAGGCCTCATGAAGTACCGCGTGATGTGCCTCACCCCCACGTTGGTTGGCGATGGGCAGAAGCTTTCGCCCATCGACTACATGGTCTGGCGCGATCATGTCAACGTCCTGGATCAGCGGCGCATCTTCAAGCTGCTGGCGAAGGGTCCGCGCCTGGAAGGATATCTGACGCAGTTGAAGAAAGCCGAGAGGCTCGACTTCGCGAGCTGGGGCGGCTTTGCGCAGAACTTCGCCGGCCGCCGCATCCCCTTCGAAACCCCGGCCACGGTTCCCGTGTGGCAGCGTGCGCACGCCGAGAACCTGTTCATCCCGACCTTCGCGGCATCGCTCAACGGTCCTTACCTTCCCGCGACAGCCGTGAAGGGAGCGTTGCGCACGGGCGCTGTGTTCGACCGTTGGACCGAGGGAACGCTCAAAGACCTTGCCGAAAGAATCGCGGGCGAACGGCCGCCGCGAAATCCGGCATCGAAGATCGAGGATGTGCCGCGCGCCAAACGCGTCTCGATGGGCGATTCGCGCGAGACCGCGTACACCGCGATGAAGGTGTATCTGCTCCGCGTTTCGACGCTGGTGGCGCGGGGTGCCGGCAAATTTGAGCTCGGGTGGAAATCCGTGCGCGGGTCCACGGATTCGCGCCGCATTGAGGAGAGTACGCCGCTGTTCGCCGAGATGGCGACTCCCGGCACCACTTTCGAAGGCGCGTGGAGCGAGAAATCTGCGCAAGACCGCACGCGATTGTTTCAATCCGCGAATCGCTATGCCGCCGGGCAACTGGCCCGGCACAAACAATACGCGGCCTCGGCGGGATTGCCCCGCGTGGCGGCGCTGGTGGAGGCACTGGAAACGCGTCTCAAGGAAATCGGCGAGTCGCAGAACTATTGCATGCTCTCGATTGGCTGGGGCGGCGGACTGCACTCCAAGGTCGCGTGCCTGGATACCGACGGCGCGGCCTTCCGGTCCGTGTTGAAGCAATACTCGCTGTATGACCGTGCGCTCCAAACCGGTCTTCCCTTCCCCAAAACCCGCCGCGTCATCTTCCAAGACAATCAGCCTGCGAGCCTGCCGGGCTGGGTGCTGCTCGATGTTGGCTAAATGGGCCGTGGGGCAGGTCTTCGACCTGCTTCGCGGGCTTCCACACCGTCAACGTTCGGCCGTCGCCCTTGGCGCTGGTAAAATCTGTGGGCCGAGGTTGGCCTGCCGCAGCCATGCAGAGCTTCAGCGTGTTCCCCTGCATCAAATAAGTGCCCAATTGCGTCGATGCCGCGTTTGCTCCGGACACGATCGCATAGTCGATTTGCTTCGGTGACTTCGAAGAATCTAGCGTCACGCGGGCTTTCATGAAAACTTGCGGACCGAACATGACGGTAAGCTGATTGCCCTTGAGGACGCGGCGTCCCATCTTTACCAGACTCGCCTCCATCGGATGGCCGTCGAAGGATCCCGAGACCATCGCCCATTCGCCTTCCAACTCAGTTGCGGGGCCGGCATCCGTTTCGGCTGCATCGGTTGGCGCTGAAACGTCTCCCCGCTTCAATGTTTCGAGCGCAAACCCGCTACCGGGCGTGGTCGCGAACCCCTTTGGGCGGGTCTTGATGCCGGCGAAGGCCAGACAGATTCTCCACGTGTCGCCGTCCAGCTCGCAAATGCCCAGCGACTTCAGCCCCTTATGCGGGCCGGAGGTGAACAGCAGATCGAATGTCTTCGGCGACTTCGCGGAGTCCAGCTCCACGGTCCCGCCGTAATCATTGCCCATCGCGATGGTGGTGAATTTCTGGCCATCCAGCACGACCTTCGATCCGCTGTAGGGCATCTTGCGTCCCTCAACTTCGAGCTCAGCTATCGTCCAGGTTCCCTGAAGCTTCTTGAGATCGCCTCTCATTCGGGCCTCATTCCGTCGAAAGCATTCTGCAACAACTCGCGAATTCCCTCGCGAGTGACGGGGCGTGGATTGTAGTAAGGATCATCCTCGGTCGCCAGATCGGCGGCTTGATCGAGATCCGACGCCCGCATACCGATCGCCTCCAACGACACTCGCGCGCCGAGTGTCACCGCCAGGTCATAGAGACCCGCCGCAGCGGAGTCCACTCCGAGTGCCCCAGCTACGCGAGCCATCGCCTCCGAAGCCGCCGGCGTGTTGTAAGCGACCGCGTGCGGCAGAACCACCGTGTGCGTTTCCGCGTGCGGAAGGTTGAACGCGCTGGCCAGCGTGTGGCACAGCTTGTGATGTAGCGCCATGCCGGCCGAGCCCAGTGAGACGCCCCCCAGCCACGCTCCGCACATTGCCTGAGAACGCAATTCGACGTTGCCCGGTTCCTTGACAACCACAGGCAAGCTCGCCGACAGCAAGCGAATTCCTTCCTCGGCGATGTTCGAAATCACGGGATTGCCGTCCTGGGCATAAAACGCCTCGACGCAATGCGCGATGGCGTTGATGCCGCCGGCAGCCGAAAGACTCGCCGGCATGCTGAGAGTGAGCGCCGGATCGTACAGCACCGTCTTCGGCAGCACGCGCGGGTCGCGGCCCGTAGTCTTGCGGCCGTCCTGCGTCATTTCCCAAATCGGCGTCATCTCCGATCCCGCATAACTCGTCGGCACCGCCAGAATCGGCAGCGGCGAGGCCACGTCGCCAGTAAGTACGATCGCCTTCGCCAGGCCCGTCGTCGAGCCTCCGCCCACCGCGATGCAGCAATCCGCATCCAGCCTGCGCGCTTCCTCGCGAGCCTCGTGCACGATCTCGATGGGCACGTGCATCGCCGCGCGGTCGAACAAGCCGGCGAATTTCGAACTGGGGCCCGATCCTAGCCGCTCCGCAATTTCGAGCGCAACCTCACGCTGCTGGGGAGTCGAGAGCACCAGTGCTCTCGATGCGCCCAATCGCTCGATCTCCTCCGTCAGCTTCGCGACGCACCCCACGCCGAAGATTACGCGCGCCTGAAGAATGCCGTAGAGGGACGGAAGAATGTCGACCAGCATCTTTATAAAAGCCTATCGCCCAATCATTACTACGCTTAGCCACCGTGCTCGTGGGCTGTGCGTTGGTTGAGGTCACGCAGGACGCTTAGCTCAACCTCCGTGGGAGCCGCGGTGGTTGCCAGCCTCGGCGATACCTTTAAAGGCCAGCCCGTGGCATCGATCGCCTTTTCAACCGTGACGTCGGGATGCAGGCTGGTGAGCGTCAGCTCCTTAGTTTCCGTGTCGGGCGTCAGGATACCGAGGTCCGTGATCACGCCGATGGGCCCCTTGCCCGCCAAGCCCATGCGCTTGCGTGCGTCGCCGCCGTCGAAATAGCCGCCCGAAGTTACGAAATCCAGCTTCTGCACGAACGCGCGCTTGTTCTGCCGTAACGTGATCAGCACTTGCTTGGAGCAGGCCGCGATTTCCGGCGCTCCGCCTGCGCCCGGCAGGCGCGTCTTGGGCTTGCGATAATCGCCGATCACCGTGGTGTTGATGTTGGCGAAACGGTCAATCTGCGCCGCGCCCAGAAATCCGAAATCGATGCGGCCGCCTTGCAGCCAGTACGCGAACATCTCCGGAATGGAGACCACGGTTTCGGCGGTCTCCGAAAGCTCGCCATCGCCGATGGAGAGCGGCAGCACACTGGGCTTGGCCGCGATGGGTCCGGATTCGTAGATCAGCACGACGTCCGGGGCGTGGGTCAATCGCGCGACATTGGCCGCTGCGCTCGGCAAACCGATCCCCACGAAACACACCGCGCCGTTACGCAACATCCGCGCCGCAGCGATGGTCATCATCTCATCGGATGTGTAATGTTCAGACACTCGCGGCCGCCTCCACGGCTCTGCGGAATTCCGCGAAATCCTTGACGCCGAAAACGTAGCGTTCGATCCAGTCCTGAAATACGTCGCGCTCCCGCGCAATCGCGTCCCAGGTCTTGTAAAACGCGTTATTGCGAGAATAATAGCCTTGCGCGTAGGACGGAAACGCGCCGCCCTTGACCTCGCACACCGCCGTCACCACCCACGATGGCAGCACTACCGCGTTCGGCGGAGCATTCAAGCTAGTGACGATCTCCTCCACCGTCACGATGGCGCGCTTGGCCGCCAGCACGGCTTCTTTCTGGACTCCCACCACTCCCCACATGAGCACATTACCGCGATGGTCGGCCTTCTGCGCGTGAACGATGGTGACGTCGGGGCGGATCGCGGGAATCGCCGCCAGATGCTCGCCGGTGAAGGGGCAATCGATGAATTTGATTTGAGGATTGTAGTTAGGCAGATCCGAGCCGACGTAGCCGCGCAGCATCCCGAAAGGCAGGTTCGAGGCTCCCGCCGCATACGCCGCCGCCATGCCCGCGTGCGAGTGCTCCACGATTTCGAGCGACCCCGGCCATCCATTCTCCACCGCGTCTCGCATCCGGTGCAGCGAGCCCACGCCGGGATTGCCGCCCCAGGAAAACTGGAGCTTCGAGACGCACCCCGCGCCGATCAGTTGATCGTAAATCAGATCCGGCGTCATGCGAATCACGCTCAGATTGCGCCGCTTTTGCCGGATGATCTCGTGGCCAGCCGCGAAAGGAATCAGATGAGTGAAGCCCTCCAGCGCCATGACAGCGCCGTCATGGATATACTCTTGCACCGCCTCTTTTAGGGAAAGTATGGTTGCCAAGGCTCTATTGTGCCACGGTGGGGCAGGCCTTCGACTTGCCGATTTTGGGGCTGTTAACATATAAGTCCGTGGACGGAGTCATCGTAGTCGATAAGCCTCGCGAGTGGACCTCGCACGACGTGGTCAACAAGATGCGCCGCTTCGCCGGCACGCGCAAGGTGGGCCATCTTGGAACGCTCGATCCCTCCGCCACCGGCGTGCTGCCGCTGGTGATCGGGCGCGCGACCCGTCTGGCTCAGTTCTATACACGCAACGACAAGATCTACGAAGGCGTCGTGCACTTCGGCTATTCCACCGACAGCTATGACGGCGATGGCGAGCGCACTTCGGACGAGGTCCCCGTTACCCTCGACCGCGAAGCGCTCGAAACTGTACTGAATCGGTTTCGCGGTCCTTTCGAGCAGATCCCGCCGCCGGTTTCCGCCAAGAAGATCGGGGGCCGGCCGGCTTACGAGCTGGCTCGCAAACACCAGCCCGTGGAGTTGGCGCCGGTTCCGGTGGAGGTGTTTTCGCTCGATATTCTTCACGTCGAGGGATGCGAAGCTGAAGTCCGCGTGCACTGCTCGGCGGGCACCTATTTGCGCAGCATCGCGCATCAAGCTGGACAGGCGTTGGGATGCGGCGCGTTCTTGAAATCGCTACGGCGCACCGCCTCAGGGGATTTTAAGATCGAGCAGGCTCGGACGCTGGAGGATCTCGCGGCTCTAGCGGCCGAGGGGCGCATCGAGGAAGCGCTGGTCCCCGCCGCGCAACTCCTGCCCGAATTTCCTTCGGAAATGGTGGATGCGATCACGGCCGGCCAGATCCGCAACGGCCGCGACTTTCGCGTGTCGCCGTTCTTGCCGCGCACCGGCTCGCGCTACGTGAAAGCGGTCACCGCGCACGGCGACCTCATCGCCATCGGCGAGGCCCGCCTGCCGCATCTGTATCACCCGGTGCTGGTGCTTTAAAGAAACAGCGGCCGGATGTGCCGCGCGAACAAATTCTCCGTCACGTTGCGTGAGATCGTCTCTTCGCAGTCTTCCACGATGCGCAGGTATCGTTCGCCCATTTTGGCGGCGATCTTGAACCCGACGTGCAGCAATTGCCGCACGTTCGGATTGAAGCGCGCGCACGCCGGATCGTGACGTAGCGCGGCCGTGTAGTCGTCCGATGTCCAAGCCGCCACCTCGGACGGTGACGGCAGCTTAGAGGGGTCGATATCGATTACCGCCGTATACGGCTCGCACAGAGCTTCCCGGCTCGCATACGCTTGGGCGTAAATCTCCTTGGCGATGGCCAGACCCTCGCCGCCGGCCTCCGCCAAACCGATCAGCTCCTCCAGCCACGTGGTCCCCGCGGTCTTCAGATGCACGCCTGCGCCGGACTTGGCCAGCGCCTGGCGAATCGCCCCATAGATCGAAAACTTGTCGCTGCCCGAGTGCACGCTCAGCTTCAGATTTTGTGGCAGATCGTATTGCGCCACCGCGCGGGCGATCGCCGCGATTTCATTTTCGAACTCGACGGCGAACTGCGCCACATCGCCGGAATAATCCACGCCCTTGTTGAAACGCCCCGTGAATTTCGGAGCGATGGTCTGGATGGGAATCTTCTCATCGGCGATCAGAGCCAGAATGATCAACAGCTCCGGTGGCGTCTGCGGAGTGTCGGTTTCATCCATGGAGACTTCGGTGATAAATGTTCCCGCGCCTCTTGCAGAGGCGATGTGCCGGTAAATCCGTCCGGCTTCCCGAACGGCCGCCAAATATTTGTCGACCGTGCGCGCCGCCGAAAAGCCCGTTGCAAGCTCGAAATGCCGCGCGAGAAACTGGCTGACTGCGCCCGGCTCCGAGGGCTTGCTGATAAAAGCCGCAACATCGATGGTAAAGAAATCGCTGGCGGCAATGTAGCGGTCCACCGTCTCCAAATTGATATGGTCCGCATCCACGTGATGCGGTTTGGTCCATCCCAGCCGCCGCACCGCCTCATCTGCCGCCTCACGAACCGAGCAGGGATCAGAGCCGATGATCATGTGCTCCCGGTTGGATTTGTTCCACACGGGAATGACGTCAACCCCGGCTTCGCCCGCCAGCACGCAGGCTCGCAGTTGCGCTTTGGCCTGATGCGCGAAGCGGTCACCCACGCCGATGGAATATTTCTCTAGCCGTAGCATCAGTTCAAGCCTTCGAATCCGAAATAATCCCGGGCGTTGGTGTAACACAGACTACGGATCATCGGACCCACCAATTCGTCGTCATTCGGAATTTCTCCGTTTTCGATATCCTTGCCGATCAAGTTGCACAGCACGCGCCGGAAATATTCATGCCGTGGATACGACATGAAGGATCTCGAATCCGTAAGCATGCCCACGAAGCGCGACAGCAGCCCCGCGTTCGAAAGCGCGTTGAGCTGCCACTCCATCCCTTCCTTTTGATCCATGAACCACCACGCTCCGCCGAAATGCATGTTGCGGAAATTACCGGCCATCGTCGCCAGGGCGTAGTTGTCCGCAGGGTTCACGTTATAGAGGATCATCTTGGGCAGTGCGTGTTCGGCGTCCAGGCGATCCAGGTACGCGCCGAGCGCCTCCACTTGCGGCCCATCGCCCATCGAATCGAATCCACAATCCGGCCCGATTTCCTGAACCTGGCGTGAACTCGCGTTTCGGTAAGCCCCCAGGTGGAGTTGCTTGGTCCAGCCCTTGGCCGCGTCCAGATGACCGAAGAACAGCATCATATAAGAGGCAAACTGCTCATGCTCCTCGAGGGAGGCCGCGTGGCCCGCGCGAGATCGATCGAAGATCTGCGCGGCGATCCGTTGCGGTCCAAATTTCGCGTAACACCGGTCCAGCCCATGATCGGAAAGGCGCGCGCCCATGGAGTGAAACGCATCGTGGCGCTGCCCCAGCGCATCCGTGAAGCTGCTCAAATCGCGGATATCGAAGTTACCCGCGGCGGCCAGGCGATCCACCCAGGCGTTGAACTTCTCAGGGTTATGAACTTGCAGCGCCTTATCCGGACGAAATGCAGGCAGCACTTTCGTCGCGCATCTGGACGCGCGAATCGCCCGATGACACGCCAGATCGTCCGCCGGATCGTCGGTGGTGCATAGAAGCTTGACTCGAAATTTCGCCAAAATCCCTTGCGTCGAAAGCTCGCTGGTTTGAAGCTTCTCATTCGCGCGTTCCCAAATCGAGCGCGCCGTGGATTCGTTCAGTAACTCGTCGATTCCGAAATAGCGCTTCAGTTCGAGATGGGTCCAGTGATAGAGCGGATTGCGCAAAGTAAACGGCACAGTCCGCGCCCACGCCAGGAATTTCTCAAAGGGATCGGCATCGCCGGTGCAATAGCGCTCGTCTACTCCGTTGGCGCGCATCGCCCGCCATTTGTAGTGATCGCCATCCAGCCAGATTTCGGTGAGATTCTGGAACCGGCGGTTCCCGGCGATCTCGCGCGGAGAAAGATGGCAGTGATAATCGAGAATCGGTTCATGCTCGGCGAACGTGTGATAGAGCCGCCGGGCCGAGGGATTGCTCAAAAGAAAATCTTCCGTAATGAAGCCCATCCAGACTTAACGCACCCTTTCAAGATCCGGAACCAATAGCTGAATAATTCCCAACGCCACCAGATACAACGAGCCGGCGAATACGAACAAAGGAGCATACGAACCGCCCGACCAATCCAACCAATAACCGATGGCGGGCGACGCAAGCAGTCCGCCCACCGCGCCTCCCATGCCGCCTAAACCCACCACGGAAGCGACCGAGCTCTGCGGAAAAACATCCGACGGCAGATTGAAGATGTTGGCAGACCAGCCCTGGTGAGCCGCGGCCGCGATGCTGATCAGCGTCACCGCCAGCCACAAATTGTCACCCGCCTTATAGACGAAGATGGACGCCGTCACGGCCAGCGCGCAGATCAGCATCGCCGTCTTGCGTCCGCGATTCACCGTCCATCCGCGCTTGATCAACGCCGAGGAAATCCATCCGCCGCCAATCGATCCCACCATGGAAGCCGTATAGATCACCACCAGCGGCAGCCCGAGATCCGATAGCTCCACTTCAAACCTGCGGTTCAAAAAGCCGGGCAGCCAGAACAGGAAAAACCACCACACCGGATCGGTGAGGAACTTGCCGATCAGAAATGCCCACGCGGCGCGGCTACCCAACAGCTCAAGGTACGGAACGCGCCTCTCGGATTGCGATGCTTCGTGGTCCGATTGGATCAGCTCAAGCTCCGACGCTCCCAGATTCGGATGCTCCTCCGGCTCTCGGAAGAACCAGAACCATACCACCGCCCACACGAATCCGGGAATCCCAGTCGCAAGAAACGCGGATCTCCAGCCGAAGTGAATCACCAGATAAGGAACGATCATGGGCACCAGCAGCGCGCCGATGTTCGCGCCGCTATTGAAGATCCCAGTGGCCAGCGCCCGCTCCCGCCGCGGAAACCAGTGCGCGACGGTTTTGAGCGCCGCGGGGAAATTCGCGGATTCCCCGATGCCCAGCGCAAACCGGGCCGCGCCGAAACCGGCAGCGCTCCCCGCCAATGCGTGCGCCATCGCCGCCACGCTCCATACCAACATGGCCAGCAGGTACCCCAGACGCGTGCCCAAATAATCGATCGCCCGCCCGGCCAGCGGCATCATGATCGCGTAGGCCAGTTGAAACGCGAATACGATCCAGCCGTAGGTGGCTTCGCTCCAGTTGAACTCCTGTTCCAGCACCGGCTTCAGCAGGCTGATCACCTGGCGGTCCACGTAATTGCCCGTGGTCGCGAAAAACAGCAGCCCGCAAATGTACCAGCGCAGGTGGGGGATGGTTTTGGCCGAGGTTTTCCCGGGCAGGCTGTTTGCGGCGCGCACGGCCTCCGCCTCCGCGCTACTTTGCCGGGTAGGGAACAAATTTCTCCTCGCAGGGCCCTCGGGGCCCTTTTTCTGGCTTTCCAGCAATGTTTACATCTGGGCCCGAAGGAACGAAGTTGACCGGCCCAGGGCCAAGCGTTACATCCGCGTGAGACGCCGTAATCGGAATCGACTCGACTGGATTCAGAACCACGCCGTCGAAGGTTAGCCCTAAGCGCCGAGCCCCGTCAAACCCATCCAAGGTGATCTTTCCCGGACCCTGTATCCACACGTTGCGCAAAACGATGTCTCGAAAATCCGGAATCCGTTCGCCCGACTCGGTGTAGCCGTTGCCCGAATAGTGCGTGTCCATCAAAATTGGATTCTTGGTCCCGCGAATACACACGTCTTCGTAAGAAATGTCGCGCACCAACCCGCCGCGCGCCGAGTTGGACTTGATGCGGATGCCGTTGTCGGCTCCATCGATGGACAGGTCCGTCACGCGAATGGCGCTGGCGCCACCGTTGGTTTCGCTGCCGATCGACATGCCGTGTCCGTAGTAAAAATGATTGTGCACAATGGTCATGTGCGTGGTGGGATTCCCCGCCCCGGCCTTGATGGCGACATTGTCGTCGCCGGCGCGGATGTAGCTGTGCTCGATCGTAACGTTGGTGGAATTTCCCGGATCGATGCCGTCCGTGTTGCGCGCGTTCTTAGGCGCGTCGATGTGCACGCCCCACGCGGTGAATCCAGTCCCGCTGTTGTAGGCCACGTGGAAATTCGGCGAATTCTTCAGCTTGATGCGGTAGAGCGTGAAGTTATCGCAACGGGAAAGCACGATCAGACGGAAATTATTCTGGATTCCGCCGGTGCGAGCGCGTTCCGCTAACTCCCACCAAGTAACGTTTTGCCCGAGCAGCCTCGCGCCACCGCGGCCGTCGATGACGCCATCGCCCATGACCCCGGCCCCTTCCACCTGATTTCCGTTGATCAGCGCGCGGCAGCCGCGGCCACCGCTTTGGGAGACCGTCCCGCAGACTCCCGCCGAAATATCATAAACCCGAGGATCCCGCGACGCGAACAAAGTCACGCCCGCGTCTACCAGTAGCGTTACGCCCTTGCGCAGGTCGAGAGGGCCGGAAAGAAACGCATCGCGGCTATTTTCGGCCTTCAACTCTACCGCACGGCCTGCGGGGCAGCTATCGAGGGCCTGCTGAATTCGCGCCGTCTCCAGCTTACGCTCATCCTCCTCGCGCAGTTTTCCTCTCTCAGAGGACACACTCGCCGCGAGAGTAGCACAAGTCGGTGGAATCGCCGGCTCAGTGACGGTTCGCAGATCCTGAGCGAAGGCGATCGACAGGGAGACCAAGCCGATTTCGAGTAGTCTCTTCACGCCATTCCGAAATATAGGACCGCTTCGTTTCGTGTCAAAGCTGGATTCCTGAACGAATCGTTTAGTGCGTCTCAACGGACGATAGCTTGCCCACCGCCACCTGAATCATTTCGGCCACCGCCACGGTCAAAGCTCGCGGATACCCGCTCTTGGACATCGCGAGAGCCTGTTTTCTCGCCAGCCGCCTGCCCGGTACGCGCAGCTTCTGAAAGGATCGGCCACGCCCGCCCAGCGCGAATTGGGGCAAAATCGAGTAGCCGAAGCCGGCCTCGACCATGCGCTTGATGGCCTCCACATCGTCGGCTTCCATGGTCACGCGGGGCGCGATCCCCAATTCCCGGAAGAAGCGGTCGATCATGACGCGCATGTTGCTGTCCTTCGGAAACAGAAGAAAGCGCGCGCCCGCCAGCTCCTCCGGTTGCACCGTCGATACACTGCCGTCTCCTAGGCTGCGGTGCGCGGGCCGGATGACCAGCAGTTCTTCTTCAAACAGCGGCACGATGTTCAAGCTCGGCTGCACCACCGGCAGCGACAGCAACCCCAGATCAAAGCGCCGGCTTAGCAGGCCGTCCACGATCCGCTCCGTCGCGGCGACGGTCACGTGAACATCGGCGTTGGGGAAGCGTTTGCGCAAGGAGCGCAAGGGCCCGCCCAGCCGGTAGATCAGCGTGGTCGCGCCGCACGCGAAGTGAAACGGCCGCTGATCGCCGGCCGCTGAATCCGCGAAATCCTGCTCAATCTCGCGGACCTTCTTCATCACCTCGCGGGCATGCTCGGCGAAGCGATGTGCTTGGGGCGTGGGAACAATGCGGCGTCCGCTGCGTACGAACAGTTCCGCGCGCAACTCCTTCGCCAAGCCTTGAAGCTGTAAGCTGACGGCGCCTGGGGAAACATGCAGACGATGCGCCGTCTGCGTGACCGTCGCGTTCTCCATCACTGCAAGGAAAACTTCGATTTGCCGAAGGTCCATGACTGTCACGCCGCCTCTGGGATTGTATCAAACCGTTGAGTTGCGCTAAACAGTGGGGCAGGTCTTCGACCTGCCATTCGCAGGCCGCCGGCCTGCGCCACCAGCCCTGCGCCACCAGCTGATACACTTCCTCTAAATGGAGGTGGGGGAAATAATGCGCAAATTTCTAGCAGCCCTGCTTCTCGGACCGCTCGCAGCCGCGCCCTCTCAGCTGCCGGAACCGCAGACCTTCAAGATCGGAACCAAACTGGTCGAGGTCGATGTGGTCGCCCGCGACAAGCGCGGTCCCGCGACTGGCCTGACCAAGGACGACTTCACTCTGCTCGATAACGGCAAGCCGCAGGACATCGCCTTCTTTTCCGTGAAATCCGTCCGCGGCTCGGCGGTCACGCCGCCTCTTTCATCTGTCCCAGCGCTTCCTCCCGGAGTGGTCTCGAATCGTCCGAACCCTAACGAAGCTGCCCCAGCCACGCAGACGGTTCTGCTCCTGGACCAGCTCTTCACATCGCCCGTAAGCCAGATCTTCGCCATCCAAAGGATGGGCAAGTTTCTGGATCTGCGCCGCCAACGGGACGGCATCGGCATCTTCACTCTTGGGAGCAGCGTGCACGTCGTCCAGGACGTGACCAGCGACGACGCCTTGCTGCGGCGCGCCGTCAAACGTCTCAAGGGGCAGGACGCAACCAACCGGAACACCGATACGACAGGAATGTCGGAGAAGGCGGCCTCGGCCTACTTGCAGCTCGGTATGGATGAGCGCGTGCTCGCCCTTAAGAATGCGCTCCAGGCCACCGCACGCCACTTGTCGAACGTACCGGGACGGAAGAACCTGGTTTGGATTTCGGAAGGCTTCCCCCTCTTGGCTTGCTTTCCCCATCTTCCCTGCAAAGACTACCGCCCGGACATGGAGGAGGCCGCGCGTGCGCTCAACGACGCCAATGTCGCGCTTTACACCGTCGACCCCCGCGGGCTTATAGGAGCCTTGGGCCGCATGACTGGAATCTCGAATGCCGAGTCGCGTGGTGGGGCACCAAATTTCGTCCCCGGTTATGTTGTTGCCCCTGTCGGCCCTGAACACATCGAAACCATGAACTTTCTGGCCGGCCTCACCGGCGGCGACGTGTACTATAACACCAACGGCATCGAAGATTCGATTCAAACAGCCGTGGAAGACGGCGATGTCACCTATTCGCTCGGCTTCTATCCCTCTGAAGCTTCCCAAGACGGAAAGGTGCACAAGCTCCACGTGAATGTGACGAGATCGGGCGTCAGCCTGCGGTATCGTGAAAACTATCTTGCACCGAAACCTCAGTCCGAGGCGGAGAACCGTCCCAGCCTTGAGCAGTTGCTCAAAGACCCCCTCGACGCTACCCAAATCGGCGTGCTTGCGCGAGCAACGCCGGATCAGGCGCGGCCTGGCTTCTTCGACGTGAGGGTCGCCGTGGATCTTCACGGCGTGCAGCTCGGGAATCAAGATGGGAAATGGGTCGGAGCGATCGAGATCTCATTCCACATCGAGGACTCCAACTCCGCCCAAGCGGTCACGCGAACCATCGAGGTTCCCGCGGACCAGCTCGCCACGGCGCTTGAAAAGGGCATCGTCATCGATCATTCGATCGAGTGGCAGGGAAAGGCGAGCGATCTCCGCGTCGTGGTTGAGGACAAAGCCACCGGCGCCGCCGGATCGTTACGAGTTCCGCTCGGCAAGAAGTAGTCGTCGCCCGTCCCGATTCCGAGTGGGGCAGGTCTTCGACCTGCCAAGTTCGGGACTTTTAGAACAAGCCGGAAGCCAATTCCTTTGCATGCGACCTAGCAAAGCGCCACAGCCAGCGCCCGCGCAGGTTGGTCTTCAGAGCCTCGGCGAACTGGTCCGGACTCAGCAGCTTCAGCAATTCGGTGCGCTGATCCCATTTGCGATCGCTCCAGCCAGAGATGCGCACATTGATCTTGTGCGCCAGACGAAGGTCCGTGCCGAAGCGCCTGCGCCACCGCCGCTCGAAAGGCTCCAGCGCCGCGCGCGAGACGTCGCCTTCGCGGAGCGTCCGCGCCGCCACCTCGCCCGCCATGCGACCCGCGTGAATCGCCCAGCGGATGCCTTCCCCGAGCAAGGAAGACGCATTGCCGACTGCGTCGCCCACGCCCAGAATTCCGTCGCCCACGAAGCGCTCCGTAAACTGCTCCGAGGGGATCAAGCCGGTATGATGCTCCATCGTCTGCGCACCCTTCAGGTTGACGCCGAAACGGTCTGCTTCGGCGACAAGACGGTCCAGGTAGGCGTCCGGCTTTTCGCTGGAATCGGGGTGAATCACGCCCACGCCCACGCGAACGCGTCCGTGGCCCCAGGGAAATACCCACGCATATCCGGACGGCGCTACCGCGCCGCCAACCACAAGCACGGCTTCGCTCTGGTCGCAGTGCGGCGCAAACAGGTCGTATTCGGACCCCACGCCGAAGCGGCGGAAGCCCGGATCGAGGCCACTCTGCTTCAGCAGCATGGAACGGTATCCGGTGGCGTCCACCACCAAATCCGACCACAGATCTTCCTCGCCGGTCCGAACGCCGCGGACGAAGCCGCCTTCCATAATCGGCGCCACCGCGCGAGTCGACAGTCGAATTCGCGCGCCGGCCGCGATCGCGCGCTCGGCGAGGTATTGGAACGTCCCGCGCACATCCAGGATGCAGAGTCGCGCAACCGGATAATCGAAGCTGGCCGAATTGTTGGGACTCAAGAAACGAACCCGCGCGATTGGGTGGTACAGCCGCTCCGGGATTCCCAGCGCTTTCATCTCCTCAATGAAGCTGCCGCCGCTGGTGCGGATAGGCGAGCCAATCTCGTGATTCTGTTCCAGCACGGTGACGGCGCACCCGTGCCTCGCCAGCACCTCGGCGACGGACAGCCCGGCTGGTCCTCCGCCGGCAATAATCACCCGTCGCAATGCAGAATCCTCCAGGGGGCCCTTACCGCCGTCTTTCGCAACTCCTTCATTATGCTATTCTAAACATGCTGAAAACCGTGAAAGCTCCTCCTGGTCTGCGGTTCGGGATGCGTTTCTCACCTGTTCATAACCTTTTTCCAACCACGGAACTAAGACGACCCTAGCAAGGATGTAGGTGAACTCTTTAGCGCAATCTCTAGGGGCCTATGGATTGTAGGAAGTACTAGAACCGCCTAGAATCGGGACGATAGATGAAGTGGTACTGGAACTGACTGTCTTCCTTCATCGCAAAGAGGAGCCTATGAGTCTTATGGCAGCGCCGATCAATGGAGATCTTGGGGAGAACCCCGCGGGCACGCCCGACGGCATTCCCGAGCCGAGCGAAAAGAAGAAAGCGATGGTTCGCATCCTCATCGCCGACGATCATCCCATCGTGCGCGATGGACTCAAGAAGCTGCTCCTTCTTGAGGATGATTTCGACGTCGTGGGAGAGGCCGGGGACGGCCGCGAGGTGCTGGAGCGCGTGCGGGAACTGGACCCCGATGTTCTGCTGCTGGATCTGCGCATGCCCAATCTGGACGGCTTGGCGACGCTGCAAGCGCTTCAGCAGACCAACAAGCGGACGCGCGTGATCATTCTGACGGCCTCGGAGGACAAGAACGAGTTCGTGCAGGCCATGAAGCTGGGCTGTAGCGGCATCGTGCTGAAACAGACCGCGCCGGACCTCATCGTCAAGAGCATCCGCAAGGTCAACTCCGGCGAGATCTGGCTGGATTCGCACACCACGGCAGCGGTGATGCGTACGTTCTCCTCCGGCTTGGAAGGCTCGGGCGGAGCCGCAGGCGGCAAGGGCCGTGAGCGCAGCCCACTGTCCACGCGCGAACGCGAAATCGTCGCGCTGGTCGCCCAGGGTTACAAGAACAAGGAGATGGCCGAGAAGATGTTCATCAGCGAGCAGACGGTCAAGAATCATCTCCACAACATCTTCGACAAGCTGGGCGTTTCCGACCGCCTGGAACTGGCGCTGTACGCCATCCACAAGGGCCTGCATTTGACCGGCGAAGCAGCACCGCGGTAACGCCGGCTTTATTCTTCGCGCAAGGCCACCATTGGGTCGACGCAGGCGGCGCGGCGGGCCGGAATCGCCGTTGCCGCTAGCGCCACGGCCGCGAGGATTACGGCCACCACGATGAAGGTGCCTGTGTCAGTTGCGGTGACTCCGAACAACAAGCTCGCCATCGTACGAGTCAGAACCAGCGCGCAGAGTAAACCCCCGGCGATGCCGGCCGCCGCCAGCTGCAATCCCTGACCGACCACAAGGCCGAGGATGTTCGCCGGCTGCGCGCCCAGAGCGATTCGCACGCCGATATCGTGCGTGCTCCTCGAGACCAGATAGGACAGCACGCCGTAAACTCCCATCGCCGCCAGCAGCAATGCGAAGACTGCGAACGAGCCCAGCATCAGAGCGGAGAAGCGCTGCCGCGCCAGCGAATCGCGAAGCCGGTCCTCCATGGTGCGGATATCATACACGACGGCATTCGGATCGATGGCGTGAATTTCACGGGTGATCGCACCCGCGAAACCGGCCGGATCGGAAGACGTGTGCGCCACCAAGTACATGCTGCTGAAGTCCTCCTGTTTGGCCGGAATGTACATCGCGATCTTGCCTTCGATATCGAGACCATCGTGCTTGACCGCCCCCACCACCCCAACGATCGCGATGCCACGCTTCGGATCGTCGGACCATAGATGCTTTCCGGTCGGATCGCCATCCGGCCAGAAGCGCTGGGCGAATTTTTGGTCGACGATCGCCACTTGCGGGCTGTCGCTGGCGTCACGCTCAGAGATGAACCGGCCTTTCAACAGAGGGATGCTCATGGCGCGGAAGTAGTCCGGGCTGGCGGCCCGAAAGTCCACTTGCAGTTCCTGCCCCGGCGGCGGAACATGATCCTCCACGTTGATCACCCCCCAACCAACCCCTCCGGTCAGCGGCAGCGCCGAGACCATGCCTTCCGCATTCACGCCGGCCAAATGGCTGACACGGTCTCCGATTTCTTCATAGAGCCGGCCGAGAGTCTTCTTATAGACAGCTAGCTCGGCCGGGGATTGCGGGCCGTGCACGGCGACGCGCATCGAAATAATATGGTCCGTGGCGAAACCCGGCGGGACGCTTTGGAGGCGCACGAAGCTGCGAATCAGGAGTCCAGCGCCGATCAAAAGCATCAGGGAAATCGCCACCTCGGAAATCACCAGGACGCCGCGCAGCCGGTTGCGCGCGAAACGTAATCCGCCATCGCTTTGCCCGGTGCGTCCGCCGGGCTTGAGCGACGCGTTCAGGTCAACCCTCCCGGCGCGCCAGGCGGGCGCGATGCCGAACACAATTCCAGTAAGAAGTGAGATTCCGAACGTGAAGGCCAGCACCGCTCCGTTGATCTGAATATCCTCCAGCCGCGGAATGTTGCCGGGATTCATGCCGCGCACCAGATCGAGGGTCCACGTGGCGATGACCAGCCCGGCTGCGCCGCCCATCAACGCCAGCAAAACGCTTTCCGTCAACAATTGCCGCACGATTCTGGCGCTGCCCGCTCCCAAAGCCGCGCGGATGGCGACTCCCTTCCGCCGCCCCGCCGCGCGCATCAGAAGAAGATTCGCCACATTGGCGCAGGCGATCAGAAGCACCAAGGCGACGGAACCCAGCATCACCAGCAAAGCTCGGCGCACATCGCCAACTACCTGATCCTGCAAACCGACGACGCTCATGCCGAAGGTGCGGTCGCGCTTGTCCTTCTCGCGAATGCGGCTGGCGATGACGTCGACGTCCGCTTGCGCCTGTTGCACCGAGACGCCGGGTTTCAGGCGCACGAGCACGTTGTAGTTTTCGTCGTCGCGTGAGTGCGAGCGGTCGGCGCTCAGGGGCAATGGCAGAAACACATCCACCTTGCCCATCTGTACCTCGGCAGGCATGACCTCGGAGCTGAGTTGGAACTCCGGACGGAGCACTCCAGCCACGGTGAATTGTCTCCCATCGAGCGTAAGACTCTTGCCGGCGATCCGCGTGTCGGAGCCGAACAGCCGGCTCCAGACGCGATAGCTGAGAATCGCGACCTTCGGCTTGCCGGGCTTGTCCTCTTCCGCAAGCGGCAGGCGTCCGAGCAAGGGCTTCGCGCCGAGCATCGGAAGCAGCGCCGACGAAGCCTTCATGCAATCGATTCTCTGGGGCTGAGCGAAGCCGGTGAGCGTCATGGGATGGAGCTCCGCGAGGGCCATTTCCTCGAAGGAATGGTTTTCGTTCTGAACGTCGAGATACTCGCCCGGAGACGGCCAGTCGCGGAAGATGCCGATGCCGGGCGAATGCAGCCAGATATTGGCCAGCCGCTCCGGTTGAGGATACGGCAGAGGGCGGAGCAGCAGCGCGTCGACCACGCTGAAGATCGCCGTGTTCGCACCGATACCGATGGCCAAGGAGAGAACGACGACGATGGTTAGTCCGAGATTCTTGCGCAGCATGCGCAGGGCGTAGCGAAAATCCTGAAGCATTTGTGTCATGTTGCTACGCCGTCTTGTCCTTGGCGTAGCACAGCGGGCTGAGCTCGCACTCCGCGCATTTCGGGTTCCGCGCCACGCACAGCGCGCGGCCGTGATGAATCAGCTGGTGCGAGAACAGAATCCACTTCGGCTTAGGGATCGCCTTCATCAGATCCTTCTCAATATTGATCGGATCCGTGTGTTTGGTCAGGTCCAGACGGGCGGCGATGCGCTGCACGTGCGTGTCCACCACCACTCCGGAGGCGATGCCGAAGGCCGTGCCCAGAACCACGTTGGCGGTCTTGCGCGCCGCTCCGGGCACGGTGAGGAGCTGCTCCATTTCGTGAGGAACTTCGCCCGAGAATTCAGTCAGAATCTTGCGGGCCGCTCCGATCACCGACTTGGCCTTGTTATTGAAGAATCCGGTGGAGCGGATGTCCTGGGCCAATTCCTCTTGCTTGGCCGCGGCGAAATCCTGAATCGTGGGATATTTGCGGAACAACCCCGGCGTCACCATGTTGACGCGCTTATCGGTGCACTGCGCCGAAAGAATGGTGGCCACCAGCAGCTCCCACGCGTTGGAATGATGCAGCGCGCAGGTGACGTTGGGATACATGCGGTCGAGCGCGGCGAGGATCTTGACGATTCGCGCTTTGCGCTCGGCCGTGGTCTTGGGCTTGAAAACTACGGGCTTCGTTGCGCGCGCCGGCACGCTTGCGGCCTTGGGCATGTGTGGGGCTAATCGAAATCGATATCCCGCTTAGGTGGCGGCTCGTCCGGATTCTCTTTGGCCAGGCGCAGCATCTCGTCGAACTTTTTGTTCAGCACGTCGGAGTGGCTCTTGTGCTGCTCGACGGATTTCTTGAAGGCATCTTCCCGCCGGCCCGCCTCGCCCTTGAAGCGCTGGACCGCGGCTTCCATGTCCGCCAGCGATGGCGGCTTGACATGCTCTTTATGGCGAATGACGGCGTGGGTCACCGGGTCGATAAACAACTCGGCCTCGCAGCAGGGGCAGGTGACCGCGATCAACTCCTGGGACTTTCCCACAACCGGCTTGGCCACGCCCAATCTAGTTGGTGTCGTCCGGCCGGCGCTTCAGAGTGGGCCGGTCGTCGTCGCCCGTGTTGGTGCCGCTGGAGGTGCCGCTGCTGCCCGCGCTGCCGTTATCCGAACCCGACGATCCGGGTTTCCGGTTCAGGTGAGGCTTGCTGGGATCGACGGGATCGTTGGCGCGCCGGTTGTGCATCGCCATTAGCTTGGCCTTGACGTCGTTGAACTCAGAGGTGGTCTCGACGTACTCGGGCCGGTCCTTGAGATGCTCCTGGATGTTCTTCTGCACCGCCACAATGCGGCTGCCCGTGGGCGGATGATCCGAAAACACCTTGGCCATCGTGCCCGGCTTCTTCTTCTCCAGCGACTGGAGCTTCTCGAAGAAGTCAACGAACGCGTTGGGATCGTAGCCGGTCTTATACATGTATTGGAGACCGAGCTTGTCGGCCTCGGATTCGAACGACTTGGAGAATTGAAGATAGGAGATCGGAATCGCCAGATTGGCTGCCTGGCGGATGCCGTAGCCGGTCCAGCCCCCGTAGAAAATCAGAGGGATGGTGGCCAATTGCATCAGCTCTCCGCGGGAGGCCTGGCAGGTGCCGTGCCGCGCCGCGACGTGCGCGATCTCATGCGCCATTACGCCGGCCAACTCCGCCTCGGAGTCCGCCTTCAGGATCAAACCGGAGTTGACGTAGAAAAAGCCTCCCGGAAGCGCGAACGCGTTCACGTCCTCGGTGTCGATGACCTTGATCGTGAAAGGAACCTTGGCGTCGGAATTGCGCACGATGTTCTGGCCCAGGCGATTGACGTACTCTGCCACCTGCGGCTCATCGATGATCTTGGCCTGCCGCTCGATCTGCTGCGCCAATCCTTTGCCGAGCGCGATCTCCTTCTCGATCGAATAAATGTTCGGCGTGCATTCGACCTTACGGTTGCCGATCTGATCGGGATCGTTTTGCTTGTTGGTATCCGCGGCGGTCGCCGCGAAGGAGAAGAGGAAGACCGCGGCCGCTCCTGACGCAATCCGCAGATACGATGGCATGCGCATAGGACCTGTTCCTTTCACCTTACAGTATAGACCTTCTTTGGGTGGGACGCGCCATCCTTTTCTTAGAGTACAGGAATCTATCGAGCGTTACCTCTGGACCCTTCTGAGCCGGAACAGCTCCGAATTGACGGTCTTGTCCTTCAGCTTCTTCCAATCGTCCTGGACATGAATCAAACGGCCGGAGATGTGGTTTGATGGTTCGGAGGCCAGAAAAAGCGCCAGATCGATCTGTCTCTCCGCCGCCACGCCCCCGGTCATCCGCACCTGCTTGGCCGTTTCGATCTCCTGCCACCCGGCCCGCTCGCCCGCCGCCAGAATCTGGTCGGTCATGTGCGTATATGCCTCCCCCGGCGCCAGGCAGTTCACCTGCACGTTGAAGTCGGCGATTTCCTCCGCAAGCGTCTCGACAAAGCGGATCAGGGCGCTCTTGGTGGTTTCATGCACCGCGAAGTTGGGGCGCGCCGGAGTCGAGCCGCCGCCCGATAAGATGATGATTTTCCCGCTGCGCCGCTCCAGCATATACGGCAGCGCCGCCCGGCATGCGTTCAGGACCCCGATTAGATTGGTCTGAATCACTTCCTCCCAGGCCTTGGGGTTGGATTCCACGAACGGCCCGATAGGGCCGAGGATCGCGGCCGAGCAGATGAGCACCTGGGGATGCGCCCCGAACTGAACGCGCATGCGCTCCACCGCCGCGGTCACCTGCTCGTAGTCGCCTGTGTCGGCCCGGAGACGCAGGGCCGAGCCGCCGGCATGCTCAATCTCCAGCTGGCACAAATCCAGCTCCGCCTTGCTGCGGGCCAACAGCCCCACCCGCGCCCCTCGCGCCGCGAAGCCGATGGCCAGCCGCTTCCCGATACCCCGTCCCGCGCCGGTGACTAACACGGGCACCGTCTTGAAAGAATACACCTCCATCAAAGTAATACAAAAAGAGGTTGCGCGGGGCGCTCATCGCGCGAGGATGGGAGTAGAAGGATGGGACGATACCGGGTGAACGTGCCGGCGGATCTTATCCGGCCATCTGTTGAACCGGCTCTTGAGGCACAGGAGTCGGCTCCAGCTCCGACGCGGGTGTTTCGAGCAATCGCGCCTCCACCGCCGTTTCAACCGTCGCCCCCGATTCGAGAAGGTAACGGCCGGCAAGCCATGCGGCCACCTGATGGGCCCGAGAGCGTGCGGTTTCCGCCAGGCCCTGGAACAACACCAGAAACTGGCGCTCGCTCCAGCGTGCGATCAAATCGTTGTGGCGAAACTGTAAGCCGAGCCGTGCGCCCACCTGTTGGGCCACTTCGTTGGGCAGGGGGTCCCGAAACTCGAATAGCAGCAGCACCGTCGATTCGCCGCGACCCAAAACCGCATCCAGGCGCCGCTCCATCTCGCTGCGGTTCATAAGCCCGGTGACGGGATCGGTGATCTCGGCGTCGGCGAGCCGCTTCTCCACCCGCGCCATTTCGTCGCGCATTCGCTTTAAAAGCGAATGGGATTCATGGCTCATGCTGTCAATGCAGCTCAACAGGCCAGCCGCCTGCAACGCGATTTGCTCGCTCAAAACGCCCGCGGCTTCGGCTGGATTCTCGGCGTCGGCGGATTTCGGCGCGGCTTCCATCTGCCGGGCGAACTGCCGCAGGCGCTCACCGTAAAAATCCTGGCGTTGCGTAAGCGTGCGGGCGATGTGTTCGAGTCCCTCGATGGCCCGGCGCAGCTCCGCGCGGTGTTGCTCTACGTAACCCCACGCCTTTCCCGAGTATTCCTTCAGCTCTCGCGCCATCACGACGGAGCTTTCTTCGATCTTGCCCGTGCTGGAGTCGAACGCCAGGCGCGCGCGCAGCCGGCTCAGGCGCTGCCGGTACGGTCCGCCCACGGGCGGGCAGGCCTCGGCTAGCGAATCCGCGACCACTTGAATCGTCTTCAAGTAGCAGTGCACTGTCGTGTGCAGCGTCTGGAGTGGGTTGTCCTCGGACATTTCAAGACTCCTACGTAGTATCGGGTCGCCGAGGACGGGCGACTATGAGGGGAATGCCTTAGATTAGTACGCGCGCACTAGAAAACCGACAGGAGAGTCGCTATTTGGCTGCGCCGGGGAAGCGTTCCCGGATCAATTGCTGCTCGTCGGGAGAATACGTCTTCTGAAACTCCGGACTGTGGAGCCGCGCCCGCCGCTCCGCGAAGGGCATGTTGGTGATGCTCTGCATCTCTTGGTTCACGGCCTGACGTCGGGCGGGAGGCAGGCTTTCCAGCCGCCGAGCCTGATCCAAGCGCTGCGCGCGCTGCTCCGGCGGCAATTTGTCCAGATTGTTGAGCCGGCTTTCCAGATTCTGGCGTTGCGCTGGCGGATATTTCGAAAGGCTCTTCTCGCGCTCCGCAGGCGACATTTTAAGCATCCTCTCCAACTCGTCGGCGGGAACCTGTTTGGGGGCTTGTTTATTCGCTTGCTTGGGCTGCGGTTTAGCCGGCTTGGCCGGAGGCGGAGGCGGAGGCTTTACTTTGGGTTGGCCCGCGTCCAGCCGCACGCCGGCAAGGCTATACACCACCAGCATGCTCCCGCAGATAAGCGATACAACTCGCACCTGAGCCTCTTGTTAGATCGACGCGATTCGACCGTCCAGGATTACAGACGGCTTGAAGGAGACTGGCTACCCACCGGAGTGAGCAGATCCATGTCGTCCAGCGCCTGCTGCACCTGATCGAGGTCGATCTCCTCGGAACCCGGCGCGGATTGAACCGTCGTATTCTTGAACGCCGTCGTGCTCTTGTACGCCGTATGCGTGAACGGCGATCTGTCCGTCATGCCATCCGGAAGCACCAGCAGCGCCAGCGTCACCACCACGCCTGCCGCAGCCAGCGACACGGCCGGCTTCCACAACTGGTACGGCGTAGCCGGACGGACCACTCGGTCGAGCCATTGCCGCCACACCGGCAGCGTCCGCTCCTCCGCGATGCGCGCGTAGAGGCGGGTGTCGAAATTCTGCGACACCTCCGGCGGCGTCCAGGCGTCGAGCATCTCCCACACCGTGCGCTGCGCCTCCACCATCTCGCGGCACTCCGCGCACCGCTGGATGTGAGTATCGATCTCCAACGCAACCTTCGGATCCAGACTGCCGGCGCAATAGTCCGTCAGGATCTCCACGCCCTGCTTGTTGTTTTTGATGCAATCCATATTTCCCTCATGCCAAATGCGCTAAACGCAAACGCAGCGTTTCATACGCTCGAAACAGTAAAGACTTCACCGCCGACTCGGTGCAGCTCAAGGCGCCCGATATCTGAGAATAATCCAGACCCTGGTACTTATGCATCAACACGGCGGCGCGCTGCTTCTCTGGCAGCGCCTCGATCGCTTTTCGTATCTCTCGCACTTTCACTTCATAAATCATCGATTGCTCGATGCTGGGCTGCCGGTCGGCTACCTGCCGCTCCACGCCCTCCACTAATTCCTCACTCAAACTCTCGTTGTTCTTTTCCTTCTTGCCGTCGCGAATCCAGTTCAGAGCCAGATGCGTGGCAATGCGGAACAGCCAGGTAGTAAACTTGGCCGTCGGCTCATACGATTCGCGGCTCCGGTACACCCGCAGAAAAACTTCCTGCGCCAGTTCCTCCGATACGGCGCGATTCTGCACCATCCGGTGCAGGAAGTTCACCACGGGCGCCCGGTGGCGCTCCAGCAGCAGAGCGAAACTGGTTTCATCGCCCTGACGTACGCGCAACATCAATTGGGCGTCGCGTTCCAGGGCTGCAACAGCCTCCATGTCTTTCTTAACACTAGGGTCCGGAGAAGGTTGCGGGCGAAACACGTCTATGGCCTATTCTTCTTTGAGCGACCGTTCCATCAGATCGCGCAGAGCCTCCCGTGGGCTCTTCGCTGCATGTAAGACGGCGTGCATCTGTTGGATAATCGGCAAATCCACCCCGAACTTCTGGCTCAGCTCGACGGCCGCTCCGCAGGTCTCCACCCCTTCGGCCACCATGCGCATGGAGCCGAGGATCTCCTGGAGCCGCCGCCCCTTTGCTAACTCCAATCCTACCTGTCGGTTGCGACTCAAATCTCCACTACAAGTTAAGATGAGATCGCCTAATCCCGCCAGGCCCGCCAGCGTCTTAGGTTTCCCGCCCATGGCAACCGCGAGCCGAGTGATCTCCGCCAAGCCGCGGGTGATCAGGGCAGCCTGGGCGTTGCTCCCCAGTCCCAAACCATAGCAGACGCCCGCCGCAATGGCGACTACGTTCTTGAGTGCCGCCGCGATTTCGACGCCTACGGGGTCGGCGTTGATATAGAGCCGGAAAGCCGGGGTCGAAAAGGCGGTCTGCACCTGCCGGGCGAGGGCCAAATCCTCGCTGGCGGCGACCACTGCCGCAGGCTCGCCCTGGGCGATCTCACGGGCAAAAGTCGGGCCGGAGAGCACCACTACGCGGGCCTCGAAACGGGGTCGGCAAACCTGCTCAATCACTTGCGACATTCGAAGCAGAGATCCTTTTTCGAGGCCCTTCGTTGCGCTAACGATGATCGATCCGGGCGTCAAATGCGGCAGCATCGCCTGGTATAATTCTCGGGCGTGCTGCGAAGGCATGACTCCCACCACGATATCCGCGCCCTCCAGCGTCTCGGCCAGGACTGGGGAAGGCGAGACGTTTTCGGGAAGCCGAAAACCTGGAAGAAAGGCGGAAGTCTCCCGAGTTGAGTTCATCCTCCGGGCCAGTTCAGGCTCGTAGACCCACATACGAACCGTCTCAAACCCCGGAGCCAGCAACAGCGAAAGCGCCGTGCCCCAGCTTCCGCCGCCGATGATCGCCAAATTCATGCTGGGGGCTTATTGACGCTCCACCGGAACACGTTCTCCGTGCCCGCGTGAATGCGCTCGAGATTAGCTTTGTGGCGATAGACGATGAACGCGCCCGCGATCACCGAGGCCGCCAGCACCTCAATGGGTGGGTGCAGAATCAGCCACACGCCGATGGGGAAGGTCCCGGCGGCAATCACCGATGCCGCGGAAATGTAACCCGTTCCAGCGACCACGATGATAAACAATACCAACGCCGCGAGCATCGGCTCGGGAGTCAGATAAAGGAACGCGCCGATGAAGCTGGCCACCGCTTTCCCGCCTTTGAAGCGAAGAAATACGGGAAAGGAATGGCCGGCCATCACCGCCAGAGCCGAGGCGCTGGTCCATAGAGGCGCACTTGCCGGCGCGTCCGCCGTCAATTCAGCCGCGATCCAGACAGCGGCAAAACCCTTGGCGATGTCGAGCGCCAAAGTCACGACGGCCTGCACCCGGCCGGTGGTCCGAAGCACGTTGGTGGCTCCGATATTGCCGCTGCCGGAGACCCGGACGTCCTTGCCGCTCGAAAATTTCACCACCAGATATCCGAAAGGGATGGCTCCGAGAAGATAGGCGATGACTACTGCCAGCAGTCCAGTCATAGTTTTGATGAGAGCGGGAATTCGTGCAGTTTGGTGTACTTTCCGCCTCTTGAAAGGTACAGGAAGAAGGACTCGGTGCGGAAACAGCCGAAATCGCTCGAAGGGATTTCCGCAAGCTCCTTGCGCAGGCGGTCGACGGGCACCGGATTCCTCCGTCTGGCGAGCGTAAGGTGCGGATGGAACTTGCGCTCCTCCACCGGGACGCCGATCGAGACCAGGGATTGCTCGGTGGCCTGGGCCAGCGTGCCCAACTCCGGGCCGGATTCAACGCCCGCCCAGAACACGCGAGGATTGCGGTCGTTGGGGAACCAACCCAAGCCGCGCACGGCGATTTCGATGGGCCCAGGAGGAGGCACATCAGCCAGCGTCTGGTTCAATTCTTCGAGACGCGCCTCCGGCCACTCCCCGATGAACTTAGTGGTGACGTGCAGATGGTCCGGCGGGCTCCAGGAGAGCTTCGCCAAGGGCCGGAGCCGGTCCAGCAGCGCGCACAACCGGAGCTTGATCGCGGCAGGGATATCGATGGCGGTGAACAGGCGCATGAACGAACCTTTCTAGTGTAATGGCTGTACTGCCCCTTCGGGAAAATTGTTGTACACTAAACCTCGACCATGAAAAAATTCACTTTGCCCCTGCTCTCTCTGTTGCTGTTCGTGGCCGCACTCACGCTGTGGGCCGCCGATGTCTGGGTCAAACCTTACACCGAATGGAACGATAAAGACGTCCAGAAGATCATGACCGATTCGCCCTGGGCCAAGAGGGTTTCCGTAACCTTCGAAGGCGGAGGCGGAGGGGGTGGAGGCGGCGGTGGCCGCGGCGGCGGAAAAGGTCCCCAAGGCAGTGTGGGGCTCGATCCCGGTACCGACGGGGCCGGTGGCGGTGGCGGTGGCGGAGGACGCGGCGGCGGAAAAGGCGGCGGTGGCGGTGGTGATGTAGGAGGCGGTGGCGGAGGGGGAGTGCCGGAGACCGAGCTGATCATTCGCTGGCAGAGTGCGACGACCATCGCACAAGCGCTGGTGAAGGCGAAGTACGGCGCCGAAGCTGCGACAAATGCCGAAGCGCAGAAGCAGTTGCAGCCCCAGGAAGAATATTACGTGATCTGGGTTGCCGGACTTCCCGGCAATATGCGCCCGCGCGACGACGATGGCAAGAAGGCCCTCCTGGCGGTGACTACGCTCAGCGCCAAGGACAAGGACGCGATCACGCCAACGGACGTGGTTTTCAACGCTCCGGGAAGGACGACGGACGCGCATTTTCTGTTCCCGCGCAAAGTCGCCTTCTCGGCGGACGACAAGGAAGTCGACTTCGCCACCAAATTCGGGAAGAACTCCGTCAAGACGAAGTTCACCCTGAAGGCCATGGTGGTCAACGGCAAGCTGGGGTTATAGAGGTTTCTGAAGTCGATCCTTCCGCGCAGTTTTTACGCCCGCCCGGCTACCGAGGTGGCGCGCGCGCTTCTCGGCAAAGTCCTGGTGCACCGAGGCGTCTCGGCCCGAATCGTGGAAACCGAGGCCTACCTCGGTTTGGCCGATGAGGCCGCGCATGCCTGGCGCGGGCGCACGCCTCGCACGGAGGTGATCTTCGGACCGCCCGGCCATGCCTACGTATACCTGATCTACGGCATCCACGACTGTTTGAACGTGGTGGCGGAGCCGGAAGGCAGCGCGGGATGCGTGCTCATTCGCGCCGTGGAGCCCGTCGCCGGCGTAATAGGGCTGACCAACGGTCCCGGCAAACTGACGCGAGCGCTGGGCATCACTCTGCGGCATAACGGATCAGATCTGACGCGCGGGGCGTTGACAGTGCGCGAGCCGACAGTACGCGAACTGGAACAGGAGCAGGCTTTTCAAATCGGCGTATCGCCGCGCATCGGCATCACCCGCAACGTGGACTCGCTGCTGCGCTTCTTCATCGCCGGGAACCGATTCGTCAGCGGCAATGCTAAGTTGAATAAACATGTTGAAACCGACCATTTTTCGTGAGTACGATATCCGCGGAGTGGCGGAGACGGAGTTATCCAGCCAGGACGTCGTCGAGTTGGGCCGGGGCCTGGGGACGCTGCTTCAGCGCAAGAGCGGCAGATCCATCAATCTGGGACGCGATTGCCGCTTGAGCTCCGCGCGGCTGCGGGACGCTTTGCTCGAAGGGCTGATGAAGTCGGGCTGCGAAGTCACCGATATCGGCGTGGTTCCCACGCCTCTTCTATATTTTTCGGCGGTCCACACGGATGCCGACGGCGCGGTGATGATTACGGGCAGTCACAATCCGCCCGAGTTTAACGGATTCAAGACCGTCTGCGGTCCCACCACCCTGCATGGCGAGACCATCCAGGAAGTCCTGCATTTGATCCAGAGCGGCGATCTTATAAGCGGTAAAGGCTCGCATCAGGACATGGATGTGATCGATGCCTATCTCAACCAGGTCGCACCCCAATTTAATTTCGATCGCCGGATTAAGGTTGTGCTCGACGCCGGCAACGGCACCGCCGGACCGGTGGTGCGCCGGCTGCTGGAGCGGCTTAACGTCGAGGCCACTGAGCTCTTCTTCGACATGGATGGCCGATTCCCCAATCATCATCCCGATCCCACGGTTCCTAAGAATCTGACGCATCTCCAGGACGCCGTGAGAGCGCAGAAAGCCGACCTGGGCATCGCTTTCGACGGCGACTCCGACCGCATCGGCGCGGTGGATGAAAACGGCGAAGTGATTTACGGCGATATGCTGCTGCTGATTTTCGGCCGCGAGATTCTGACCCGCAAGCCCGGCGCAACTTTCATCGGCGAAGTGAAATGCTCGCAGTTGCTGTATGACGAGCTCAAGCGGCTGGGCGGCAATCCCATCATGTACAAGACGGGGCATTCGCTGATCAAAGCCAAGATGAAAGAGGAACATGCCGAGCTCGCCGGAGAAATGTCCGGGCACATGTTCTTCGCCGACCGTTACCTGGGCTACGACGACGCGATCTACGCCGCATGCCGGCTGATGGAGATCGTCGCAAAAAGCGGCAAGCCGCTATCGGCCCAGCTCGCCGGACTGCCCAAGCTGGTATCGACTCCGGAGATCCGCGTGGACTGCCCCGATGAGACCAAGTTTCAAGTGGTGGATCGCGTCGCCGCGCAGCTCAAGAAGACGCACCAGGTGATCGACGTCGACGGCGTTCGCGTGCTGTTCGAGCACGGCTGGGGGTTGTTGCGTGCGTCGAATACGCAGCCAGTGCTGGTGATGCGCTTCGAAGCCTCCAATGCGCAGTTGCTGGCGGCCTACCAGCAGGAGATTGAGACCGCGCTGGAGACGGCGAAGGCCCACGCCTGACCAGTTTTCAAACTGTAGTGAAGGCCGTCCTCCGATCGGCCCTCAGAACTCCTCGCGTTTGATATCGAGCTTGCCAGACATAGCGCTGGAAATCCAATACGCAACGGTTCAATTTTGTACCGGTCCGGAATAGTCCGATTCCCCCAACGGAATACGACGGTTTATGCCCGTCGAAACACGAGCACCGCGTTCAACCCTCCGAAAGCAAAGGAGTTAGACATCCCCCACTCGACCTCGGCCGCGCGGGAATGATTGGGGACAACATCGAGGTCGCAAGCGGGGTCGGGTGCGGTGAAGTTGGCCGTCGGTGGAATGATGCCGCCGCGAAGGGCGGCCAGGGTCGCGGCGGCTTCGAGCGCTCCCGCCGCGCCAAGCGCGTGCCCGTGCATCGATTTGGTGGAACTGACCAGGAGCCGGTGGGCATGACCGTCGAAGACCCCGCGGATGGCCTCGGTTTCGGTGGCGTCGTTGGCGGTGGTTCCGGTGCCGTGAGCGTTGATGTAACCGGCGTCGCGTGAGAAAACTTCCGGCGTCGTCACGGCATCGGCAAGCGCCGCTCGCATGGCTCGCGCGGCCCCTTCGGCCAACGGTTGCGTGAGATGATGCGCGTCGGAGGACATACCGAAGCCCGCGATTTCGCCCCAGATCTGCGCTCCGCGGGCGCGGGCGGCTTCCAGAGGCTCCAGCATGAGCATTGCCGCTCCCTCGCCCAAAATCAGACCACGCCGGTCGAGCGAAAATGGCCGGCAGGTGTCCGGCGCGACCACCCGCATAGCTTCCCAGGATTTGAGGAACCCGAGCGAAAAGGGCGCCTCGCTGCCGCCCGCCAGCGCGAGGTCCACGGCTCCGCTGCGAACCATCCAGAAGGCCTGCCCGATGGCGTGATTCGAGGATGAGCAGGCGGTGGAGACCGTGTACACGGGTCCGGTGATTCCGAATTCGCGCGAGATGCGGCTGGCCCCCGCGTTGCCCATCACGCGCGGAATAGTGACGGGCGAAACCCGTTGGTTCCCCGCATAGAGCGAATGGAAGTTTTCATCCTCGGTGCTTTGGCCCCCGGTGCAGCAGCCTGTAACAATCGCGGCGCGGTCTCCCAGATGGGCATCCAGCCGCGCCGAGGCCATAGCTTCACGCGCCGCTACCGCCGCGAATTGAGCGAAGCGGTCGAGGTAGAGGATCTCCTTGTCATCAAAGTGCCGAGTGGGATTGAACCCGGCCGCCTCGGCGGCATTGGCGAATCGGAGCGAGCCTGGAGGAACCAGAGTCATCGGCCGGATCGCGCTGACGCCCGCGGCGATGCCGGTCCAGAATTCGCCGAAGGTGTCGCCGAAGGCCGAGACTACGCCGATGCCCGTTACGGCGACACGTCGGCTCATGCTTGCTTCATGCTTGCTTGAGGGCCAGCAGCTTTTCGATTCCCTCGGTCATCTGGCGCACCGAGCCGATCTGCTTGGCCTCCTCATCCGGAATCTCGATCCCGAATTCGTTTTCAATCTCAAACATAAGATTGATGCCGTCCAGTGAATCGATCTTCAGGTCTTCGAAACTTTGATCTAGATTGATCGAATCCACCGGGATTTTCTGCATGCGCGCGATCACCGCGATCACTCTGGCGTCTACCAGTCCAGTGGCGCGACCCGGGCCGGTGCCGGCTTCGGACATAGCATCTCCTTAAGAGTCTGAAATTGAAATCCGCGGTCGAGCAGCAGCGGAACGGCGGACTCCACTGCGTCGAGGGTCGCGCGAATGTCCGGCGCCGCCCTGGTGGCGCGCCCATCGTGCAAGCAGAGGATGCCTCCATTGCGGGCGCCCTGAGTCACACGGCGGGCGATGCGGCCGGCAGGCCACTTCCAATCGTTCCCGATGACCGTCCACATGACTCCCGTGAGGCCCAGGCGCCCCTGCGCGCGGCGCAGCCCGAACCAGCGCACGCCGTAGGGGGCGCGGAAAAACTGCGGACTCACGCCGGTGTTCAGATGGATGCTCTCCTGCGCCAGGGCCAACTCGCGAAAGACGAATTCGGGCGATTTAAACGCCAAGCCCGGATGGGTGTCGGTATGATTGCCGATTTCGTGGCCGGCATCGCGGACTTCGCGCGCGACCGCGGGCAGACGCCTGACATTGCGGCCGCACATGAAAAACGTGGCTCGGATGCCGTACTCGGAAAGGAGTTCGAGCAGAGCGGGCGTGGATTCGCTGGGGCCGTCGTCGAAGGTGAGAGCCAGCGCTCTCTGGGTGCGGTCCCCGCAATAAGCCGAGGGCGCGAAGACACGGGACGAACGGCCACGCACCGCGTAACCCGCGAACCCTCCCGCGGCGACAGTAAAGCCGGTCGCGGCGATCACCTCGATCATGGTTCCCATCATACAATTGACCGGTTGGCCAAACTTGCTTGCAGGCCGAAGGCCTGCGCCACGAGCTGCTAAGCCCGGCCGACGTCGCGGAGGGCGCGGTCAGCGGCGGCGACTCCGCGATACTGCGCCTCCTCGAAGATGGAGAAGCCGCTGAGATCGGAATTGGCGTAATAAATTGGTCCCGGTCCGGAGGCGAAGCGGCGGCGCGCCTCAGATCCGAGGAAGCCGGGCGCGGGGCGCGCCATGGCATGACCCATGCGCATCACGTCGATGCGCGAGACGCAGTCGCGGATATCCGGATGAGCCCGCCCAAGGTCGTTCAGGATCGCCTCGCGCCACCAGCCCCAGTCGCGTTCGAGCAGCATTGTGCGCATCGCGGCGGGCGATCCTTCGGTGAGCGACCAGTAGAACGTCCACACGCTGCGTTCGATGTGCGAGCTCAGGCTCATGTGCGTGGCCACCACGTAACCGAGGGCCGGCGAATCGAAGATCACGTTGTCCCAGGCAGTCTCGATTCCTTTCTCGGCCGGCAAACGCTCCAGCGTCATATTGGCCGTGAGCCAGGGCGAATAAACGAAGCCGTCAGCCGGCGGAGCACCCTCGATAATGTAGGGCGCGATAAAAGTTGGCGCGGCGAAAATCGCTCGGTCCGCGATGTATTCCACGGCCTCGGTTCGAACCCGCACGCGTGTCTTATCGCGCGCAATCGCATATACCGGCGATGCCGCGCGCAGAAACGGCTGCACGCGCTCGATCAAGCGGCGCGCGATCCAGCCGTTGCCTTCCGGCCACGTCAGAGGACCCTTTTCCTCCGGCGCGCGCGAAGCGAAGTAGTGGATGCCGGCCCAGGCGGAAGTGTCCCGAGCCAGCGCGCCATAGTCGTCGCGGCAGGCGTAGTTGGCGTACCAGGTGAGATACGGCGAGGTGAAGTTGTTCTGGCGCAGCCATTGATCGAATGAGAGGTGATCGAATGAGGTTGAAGCGAGCGCGGACGGCCGCGCCCCGCTCTCCATCGGGATGGTGAACTCGCCCGACGTCCGGAATTCGGACATGCGCGCCTCAAAGCGGCGGTAATCGTCGCGGTCCTTGGAGCTGGCTTCGGCCTCCGGTTCGATGCCCTCCTGCCAGCGGCCGTGAATGTACAAGCGCTCCTGCGGAGAAAAGCACAAGCGCCGCTCATCCCACTGGCCGTTTTGGAGCACACCCAGCTCTTCGAACAACTCGCGCACCAGCGTCGCGCGAGCATCGGGCACGGGAACATAATGCGCGGCCCAGGGATAGGCGCTGATCTCGTTCTCTCCCCAGCGCGAATTGCCGCCGGCGGAGGGCTCCATCTCGAGCAGCACAAAATCGCGGAATCCGCGCTTGTGCAAGCGCCACGCCGCGCTCAAGCCGGCCATGCCCGCGCCTACGACGACTACCGATACCTTTTCGGTGCGACTGGGAGCCGCAAAGCGGCCGTGGTCACGCAGCCGATGGCCCAGCGGAAACGCGTCGTTGACGAACCCTCCGGCGATGCCGCGGCCGGCCTTCGCCGTGAGACCGATCAGCGCCGGCGCGGCGGCCAGGAACCGGCGCCGCGAGGTTTTCATGATTGCAACATCGTCATTTCGGCTGGAACTTGAACTCCGTCAGACCGATTTCGTCGTTGCCCTGGATCAGGAATCCGAACTTCCCTTCGGAGAAATTGCGGCCCGTCTCGGCCCAGCGATCGAGTTCCATCCCCTCGCCGGCGGTGAGCAATTTGTGCACCATGCGCTCCGGCGTCACCTCGATCTGGATGGTGAAGGATTTCTGTTTTGCCAGGTCCTTAAGCTGCATATGCGTGCGTTCGGTGGTCTTGCCCTTCGACACCACCTTGGCCCAGAAGTTCTTGTTGTCCATTTCAAACAGCGCGTAGTCTTTGGCGTCCATGTACTGGAGGCACCAGCTAACCTTGCCGCCGTGGAGGAAGTTTCCGCCCTTGATCAACTCCACGGTAAAGGTAAAGACGCCGTTGGGGGTCAGCTTGTACGGGATGAAGCCCTTGCCTTGGTGCACCCATACTCCGTCTTGCATCTTCCACGCGGACGGATCTTCCCAATCGTCCATGGTCCCCGCCTTGGGGGCGGGAAGAGGAGTTTCTTTGCGAGCCACTACCGAAGGCGCGGCTTTAGGCTCGGGCGGAGGCGGTGCGGGAGTCGGCGGCGGCGGCGGATTCGCCGCCAGAATCGCGTCGCCTCCCGAGATCGTCGTTGTCTGTCCGGCGCGGAAGGTGCGCTGGAACCGGTGTGGAATGTACTGGTCGCGGCGTATCTCGATCGCATGATCGCCAGGCGCTACCGTTCCGTTGCTGAAACCGCCGTCGGGGCCGACCGTGCCTAGGTTGCGCTGATCGATCAGCACCTGCGCTCCCGGCGTGCCTCCCGTAATTTGCAGCGTAGCGAACTGGGGCAGGGCCTTCAGCTTGAACTCCAGCCGCGTCTCCCCGCCCTTCTTCACATCCGCGGTTTGGGCTGCCGGTGCGTCGAAGCCGTCTTTGGCTACCCGTACCGACACGGCTCCGAGGTATGGAATACGCACCTGGCCGCGTTGCGTGCGGTGCTGGTATTCCTTGTTGTTGAGAAATACGTGCACGTCGTCCTCGCCGGTGGAGACGATCAGCGTGCCGGTGCTCACGCCGGACTTGAGAAATACCGTTAACATGGGCGCGGGACCAAAGCTTTCCTTAAGGTTGGTCTGGTTAGTCCCTTCGCCGATCAACAACTCGTCCACACCGGACTGGAAGGTTTTTAGATCGACGCCCGCGGGTGTCGCATCCGTCTCGGCCTGGCCGTTTACGGCAAGCTTCAGCGGACCGCTGCTGGTAATCACATGGGCCTGGTTGCCGAAGCTGGACACCAGAACCGCGTTCAGGGTGTGGACCGTAACCGGTCCGGTAATCGACGGCTCTTTGGCGTCGGCGATCTCAAAGGAAAACGACGCATCCCCGTTCTTGCTCGTGACCTTCGCCGTATGCGTCCCGGGGGCCACGCGATCGACGATGAACTGGCCCTCTTGCAGATCCGCGGGCGGCTGATCGTCGATGGCCACCTTGGCTTGATCGAGATCCGTGAGAATGCGCAGGCTCTGCGCCTGTGGTTCCAGCGTCAGATTGATTGAGGCGGGCGTACCGGGATTCACGGAGATGCTGCTCGCGGCCGGCTCGTAGCCATCGAGGAAGGCAGTAAGCTGATAGGCCCCGGGGGCGAGGTCCAGACTGCAATTGGAAGTGCACTGAGTATCGCCGTTCACCCGCACCGAGGCTCCCGGCGGAGTGGTGGCAATCTCCACCCGAACCGCGGCGGCCAACGCCAATGCCTTCAGATGGCGCTTGTGCACCATGACACCGATTGCCACTGCAGCGACCAGGATCGCTCCAATCAAGCTCCCGAGGAGCACCGGCCGCTTCCAGTTGCCGGAGGGCGGCGAGGGCGGTTTTGCGGCCGCCGGTTTTGAAGCCGCTGCGGGCGGCTTCGGCGGAGGAGGAAGCGGGGTCTTCGAACCCGGCGGCGGCGACACCGGAGCGTTCTCAGTGGTGGCCCACGATCCTTGTGGCGATTGCGGAATCTTGGTCGCCGGCATGCCCGGCGGCGGCGCGGGCGGCTTCACAGCGGGAGCTGCCGGCAGCGGAGGTTGAGGCGACCGCGCGACGGGAGGCGACACCGGCGGGACAGGCGTCGGCAGAGGAGCGGCGGCGCGTGGCGCCGGGGCGGGAGGCGCCGGAGGCGGAGGGGGCGGCCCCGTGCGGGCTGCAGGCGGCGCAGGGGGTGCCGCTATCGGAGGAGGAGCTCCCACAGCGGGCCCGGAAGGCTTCGGCTTGGCCTCTTTCATCTCCTTCAATTTCGCGCCGCGGTTGACCAGGTGCTGCTTCAGATCTCCCACCGCCAGTTGCACGTCGAAATCGTTGGCGTTCTGTTTGGCGATCTCTTCCAGCCGGAAGAAGATGGGTTTCAGCCCGGCCAAGTCGTTGACCAGTTCTATCTGCCGTTCCAGACTTTTCAATTCATCGATCGGTTTGAGGTTTTCGGGTCCCACGATGTTATCCTACACCCCTGTGCGGTGTTTTATGAAGGCGTTGAGAAACTCGCCTGGAGTGCGGCCATGACCATCGCCCTCGACGGCACCCCACTCATAGTATCGACGGGAGGCGTCGCCCGCTACACGTTGGAACTGGCTCGCGCCCTGGCGGCGGAGTTTCCAGAAGATGCATACTGGCTGCTCTCGGATCAGCCGCTGCCGCCGCCGGCTTCGTTTCCTGCGAATCTCCACATTGGCAGCGCTCCCCAAACCTTCGCGGAGCGGAAGTGGTGGTTGTTCGGGCTGGACCGGGAGATGTCGCGGCGCGGAGTAGATCTGTTTCACGGAACCGACTTCTCGGTTCCTTATCTGCCGCGCCTCCCCAGCGTAATGACCGTGCACGATCTATCGCCCTGGGCTCATCGAGAACCGGGTCGCGAGGATTGGCAGCCGGACGCGGTTCGTGTGCGCCGCCGTACACCGGTTCTGCTTCGTCTGGGATTGGCCCGCATGGTGATCACGCCCAGCGAAGCCGTGCGCCGCGAGGCCATCGGCCGCTTCGGCTTGCGCCCAGATCGCGTCGTGGCCGTGCCTCTGGCCGCATCGGCAGCCTTCCGGCGCGTCGAAACCCGAGGCATGGAAGGCGCTCCCTCAAAACCTTATTTTCCAAAACCATATTTTCTCTTCGTCGGGACGCTCGAGCCGCGCAAGAACATCGGGCGGCTGATCGACGCGTGGCGTGAAGTACGGAGGTCTCACGATGTGGACCTGGTGCTGGCGGGCCGCCTGCGTTCCGGCTTCCCCGCGCCCGCGCCCGAGCCGGGACTGCGAGTTCTCGGCGCGGTGCCTGAGGCCGAGCTTCCCGTTCTTTATTCCGGCGCGCTCGCCTGCGTCTACCCATCGCTCTACGAAGGATTCGGATTGCCCGTGCTCGAAGCCATGCAGTGCGGCGCGGTGGTGATTACTTCGCAAGACCCGGCGATCATGGAAGTCACCGGCGCCAACGCTGTTCACGCTGCGGCTCTTCACGTGGACGCAATCGATACGCGGGCGCTTGCCGAGGCCCTGGCCGCAGTGGCTGGCGCGCCGGGAAACTTCGCGAGCTTGCGTGAACGCGCTCTCGCACGCGCCGCCGAATTCAGTTGGCGGCGCACGGCCCGGCTCACCAGGGAGGTGTATGAAGCCGCGCGAAGACTCTGAGGAGATCGCAGGCCGAGCGCCTGCGCCACGTGGGGCAGGTCTGCGACCTGCCCATCTGGTTACCCGCGCCCTGTTCCTCTCTCCCGAGCCTCCCATCCCCGGCTCAGGCGGAGGCGGACTCCGATCGGCATCGCTACTCGAATATCTGCGGCAGCGGTATTCGGTCGACGTTCTCGATTTCGATTTGCGCCCGCATTCGAAGAGCTTCGCGGCCAAGGCGTGGCGCAATTCGATGCGCTTGCTCCGCGGCGTTCCACCTCTGTTCGACCGCTACTCCGGCTACGAAGATCAGCTTTCGGCGCGCTTAGGCGACTCCAAATACGCGCTCGGGGTGGTCGAACATTTTTGGTGCGCGAAATACGCACCGTTGCTTCGGGCACGCTGCGGAACCCTCGTGCTGGATCTGCACAACATCGAAAGCGAGCTGGCTCGGACCCACGCGCGAGCGGGGCGGTGGCCGGCCTCCTGGGCCTCCGGACGATTCGCGGAGGCCTACCAGCGTCTTGAGCGCGAATGGCTGCCCCGCTTTGACATCGTGTTGACGGCATCGGAAGACGACGCACGCCTGGTAAACCGCCTCATTGAACACCCCAGCGTGATCGTGTATCCCAACGCCCTTCCTGAGATCCCCCGTCCTCAGGTCGCTGAGGAAAACTGCATCGTATTTAGCGGCAATCTGGAATACCATCCCAACATCGAAGCCGTGCGCTGGTTCCGCTCGAGCGTTTGGCCGCGCATCCGCGAGAGCTCGCCCGGTCTCGAATGGCGCCTGATCGGAAAAAATCCGGACGCCGTCGCGCGCTGGACCTCGGGCGACGATCGGATTCGTGTCACTGGGCCGGTCGAAGATGCCGTAACGGAAATTGCTCGGGCCAAGCTCGTCGTGGTCCCTCTGCTCTCCGGCAGCGGCACCCGGTTCAAGATTCTGGAGGCGTGGGCGGCGGAGCGAGCCGTGGTCTCCACGCCCATCGGCGCAGCCGGGCTGAACGCGAGCGACGGAGAGCACTTGCTGCTCGCACAGGACGCGAGCGCTCTCGCCGCCGCGGTCCTGCGCTTGGTCGACGACCCATTGCTACGCGCCCGGCTCGGCCAATCCGGCCGCGCGCTATACCTGAATCGGTTCACCTGGCCCCGCGCATGGGAGAGCCTGAGGGAAGGCGGGATTTAGCGTGGCGCACGCACTCCTGCGACGCACTCCTGCGTGCCGCGTCGGCACTCTTGCCGACGCTTGAGACACGCTGGCTAACCTAGAACGCCACCTTCAGCCCAAGCTGGATCTGGCGCGGTAAAAACCCCGCAGTTGAGGTGACCTTGCCAAACTGCTGCGAGTTGATGTCCTGATCGCTGACGAAGTAGTTCGGATGATTGAACACATTCAGCGCCTCCATGAACAACTGCGCCGAGATGCGCTCCTTGATCTTGACGGTCTTGGCCAGTTTGGCGTCCATGTCGAATATAGGTGGCCCGTCGAACACTCGCTTCTGAAGCGTGCCGAGCCGCCCCGGGCCCGGATTGTAGAACAACTCTCCGCTGAACGGAGTTTGCCCGAGCGACACTACACCGCGTCCATCCGGCCCAATCGCCGATGAAGGCACAATATACGGACCGTTGCCCGTCATCCGGAACTGGATCTGGTTGCGCAGCTGGCTCATGGTTTCGAGCGTAATGGCTTCATTGTCATAAGAATCACCCGCGCTCAAAAACGTACCCAAGCCCGAATAGATCGAAAACGGATTGCCCGAAGTCCAGGTAATATTTCCGCTAGTCATCCATCCGCCGATAATCTTGTCCCAAATGCGTCCATGAATCCGGTGTCCTTCGCCCAGCGGCAGATCGTAGGAATAATTGGCCTTGAACTGATGCGTGAGGTCGGTGGGAACGCGTGCGCGTTCAATCGCCGTATTGTTAATATCCATGAACGGTTCATAACGGTTCTGATAGACGCCCGCTGCATCGCTCAGCCATTTTTCGAATGAGTAATTCGCCTGGAACTCCAGACCGCGCGAGAAACGATGCCGTGCCTCGAGTTGCAGGGAATTATACGTGGAGTTGCTGAAATTGGTTAGGTAGGTCGCGGCAAGCGCGTTGGGATTGGGAAAAAAGTTCAGCGCCGGGTCCGGACTGTTGGGCCCGACCAAACCGTTGATCTGGTACAAGTACCCCAAGTCGGCTACCTGACCGGTCTGAATGTCGCTCTGGATGGTTCCATTGGACAGAAATCCGCCGCCCCCCGGTCCGCCGATATCGGTGAAGACGGGCAACGGCTGGCTGCCTGGAATACCGCGATTATAGGCAGGATTGAAGGTGCCCGTGAGCTGCTGCGCCAGTAATCCATTCTGTTGCGCCTTCAGAAAATCGCTCATGAAGTTCGCCGGGATCTGCTCCTGGTTGTAATCGAATCCGCGCAGCAGTTTGGTCGCGTGATTGCCCACGTAGCGCGCCTCGATGATCGTGCTTTTTATCTCGTGCTGGATGGTGAACTTCCACTCCTGCACGTACGGCGTGCGCAGATTGGGGTTGAGCATTCCATAATACACTCCCGGGTTCTGTTGATAGCCCTCAGCGAAGCTCAGCGGAGCCTGAAACGTGGGCGGAGTAAGCGCGGGAAGGCTGCTCGTGAACCCGGACAAGTTGTAATTTGCGATAGGGCTCACCAATCCGGGATTGGTGCTGGTAAACGTTTCGGCTACCTGGATAGCCTCGTCGGTGACGTAGCTGATGCCGCATCCGGCGCGAAACGAAGTGGTCCCGTGTCCGAACGGATCCCATGCCAGCCCAGCACTGGGGGCAAAATTGTTGAGGTCCTTGTTATAGAACGGCCGCCCCACCGAGTCTCCAGCAAAGTTCAGAGCGCCGTTGGGATTGAGCAACGTTTGCTCCGGGGTGCCCGTGAGGACCGGCTCAAACTCCAGCGAATCGCGCTCATTCACCGGCGAATAATATTCCCAGCGCAGCGAACCGGTGAACGTCAGGTGCGGCAGAACCTTCCATTCGTCTTGTCCATAGAAGGCCAGATTGTCATAGGTGAAATGACGCAAATACGGCGCGCCGGGAACGAACCCGGAAGTCCGGCTGGTGACGTTGTAAGTGACCCCGTCGTTCTGGAGCAGTCCGGCCAGCGATGCCAGCAATAAATTGGCATTGTTCAGATCCAAGGGGCTCGCCCCCGGAAGATACGCGCTGGACAACAGGTTGGTGGTCTGATTTTCGGAACCGATGCCCACGTCGTAAACGGGAATGGTCCCCGTGTAATCGTACGTGCGCACGTACACGCCCTGATAGAAGGCTCCGTATTTCAGAGTGTGCCGGCCGTGGGTCCAGGTGGCATTGTCCTGGATGCTGTAGGTTCGCGTGTCGCGCCCCTGCTTCAGAATCGGCGATCCAGCCAGCGCATCCGGCGTGCTGTAATCCGTGCCCCCGATGAGATATGCAGGCGTCGGACCCCCGCTCCCTGTATAGCCGAACGTCGCCGGCGCAATATTCATTCCCGCACGCACCTCGTTGGTCCAGTTCGCTTTCGGATTCGTGCGCCACGCCACGGCGAGGAGATTGCGTGCGTCATTATTTTGAAATGGAGGAACCGAATTGTACCCCACCGCAACGTCCGGGCGGTCCACTCGATCACGATTCCAGGAATACGTCGCCGTGACCGAGTTTTTCGCATTGATGTAATAGTCCAGCTTCCCGGTGGCGTTGTCGCGCTCCTGATTGTTGCGGACTAGGAAAAGGTACCCCGCGGTGTTGAGCAATTGTCCAGGCTGGCTATCTCCAACGTTGTAGTTGTTGATGAATTGCGGTCCCGGAACCTGCGCGAGAAGCTGGCTCATCACCGGGTCCATCGGCAGTCCCTCGACACCAAGGACGTTGACCTGCTGGACTTGCCCGGTGGGATTAAGGTAGCTAAAAATACCTTGGCGCGCGGTTGACGTGAGAATGGTTTGGTCCACGGAGGCTTGGCTGCGCAGCCGGTACAGTTCATAAGCGGTATAGAAAAATAGCTTGTCCTTCTTGATGGGACCGCCCACGTTGGTGGCGACCTGATTCAGGTTCAGACGCGGCAGTGGATTACCGGCCTGGTTATCGAAAAAATCGTTGGCCGCGAAATCGTTGTTGCGGTTCTGCCACAAAGCGTAGCCGTGATATTCGTTGGTGCCCGAGGGAGTTGTAAAGTTCACCTGCGAGGCTCCACCGGACGACGCCGCGCCCTGGTTCGACGTAATGATCGTGAACTCCTGCACCTGGCTCAGCAGGGGCTCATTCGGAACATAGTCCAATCCGCCGGTGCGAATGTAGTTGTCCTGAATGTTGATGCCATCCAGCGTAACGTTGCTGAATGACGATCTCTGGCCGTTGATGTCGGTCTCATACCCGTTGGCGTTCGCGGGCGACACACCGGCCTGCGTGCTGATGAACGCCAGGGGATTGCGGTCTCCCACCGGCAGCCGCTCGATCTGCTCCGCCGTCATCGTAGTCGAGATCTCCGGCGAAGTGGTCTGCACGGTTTCCAGTCCCGCAGCCACATTGATGGACGTCGCTGCCGCCGCGAGCTCCAATTTGATCGCCGCAAGATCGGTCGGCCGCGACGGGTCGACTTTCACGTTGTCGATCTTGTATTGCTGGAATCCGGGCGCGTCCACGGTTAGGTCGTAATATACCGGCCGCAAGGTTTGCAGTGTGAACAACCCTTGCGATGTCGTCACCGTCGTGGCCACCGCCTTCGTGCCCCCGTGCAGCATCAGATTGACAGTGGCTTTGGGAATCGCGGCGCCCGAAGGGTCCCTGACCGAACCGGTGATCCAGCCGGTGTCCTGTGCTTGAAGAAAGGGCGCCTGAAGAATTAGACCGCCGCAGGCCAAGAACAAGGCGATCGCGCGCATAAAGCAATTCCCTCCCTCTGCGTTCTTACTAGGGAGTCTAGCATTTACAGCAGGCGCGATATTTCCGTCAGATCTGCTTCGGATAGCCGCCAGTCCGCCGCCGTGGCATTGGCCTTTACCTGCGCAGCCGTCTTCGCACCCGCGATGATCGAAGCCACCGCCGGACGAGATGCCAGCCAGGACATGGCCAGTTCCAGAAGCGTATGCCCTCGCGATGCGGCGAAATTCGCCAGCGACTCCGCCTTGGCCAGATTCTCATCCGTGAAGATTTTCGGGCCAAATGCGTCGCTGCCCCTGCTTCCGGCCGGGAACGGTTGGCCGCGGCGGTATTTCCCGCTCAACAAGCCGTTCGCCAGGGGAAAGTAAGGAATGAATGCGATCCCGGCACCCACGCATTTCGGCAGGACTTCGGATTCCGGCTCGCGATGAAGCATGCTGTAGTGATTCTGGACGCTGACGAAGCGCGCGGCTCCCTTGCTTACTGAGCTTGGGCTGACCGCGGCCTCCGCCTCGCGAAGCTGCGCCGCTGAAAAATTCGAGCACCCGATCTCGCGCACCTTGCCGGCCTTCACCAGATCGTTCAAGGCGCCCAGCGTATCGGCAATCGGCGTTGAGGCGTCGGGAGTATGCAATTGGTACAGGTCGATATAATCCGTCCCCAGCCGGCGCAGGCTGTCTTCCACGGCCTGGTGCACATAAGCTGGTTTGGCTCCGTTGCGCTGCTCGTCGAGCTTCATGCCGAACTTGGTAGCCAGCACGACCTGGCCGCGGCGCGCTCCCAGAGCGCGGCCGAGGAATTCCTCGCTCTTGCCGCCGGCGTATATGTCGGCGGTATCGAAAAAGTTGATCCCCGCCTCCAGCGCGGCGTCGACTACTTCCGTGGTCGCCTGCGCGTCGATGCGCCACCCGAAGTTATTGCATCCCAGCCCCACCACCGTAACTTCCAGCGATCCGATCTTTCGTTTCTCCATTTCCTCTACATTGCTCCTTGATTTTCGAGACTGCGCCACAGATACCAGCTCGCCACCGAACAGTACGGCCGCCACGCCGCCGCGATGCGCTCCATTTCCGCGGGCGTTGGCATTGCCGGCAGATTGTACGCCTTCTTTATCGCCGCGCGCACCCCGAAGTCCCCGGTGGGCAGCACATCCGGCCGCCGCAGGGCGAAGATCAGAAACATATGTGCGGTCCACACCCCCACGCCTTTGACTCGCGTCAGGTGCTCGACGACGTGCGCGTCTTCGAGCGTCGGGTACAGATCGAAATTTATTTCGCCGGATTTGGTGAAACGGGCCAGCTCACGGATGTACGTCAGCTTTTGCTTGGAAAGCCCCAGCGCCCGCATGCGCGCCGGCCGCAGCCGCAGAATCGACTCGGGCGTGAGCGGGTCGGCCTTGGCTGCCGCCGCTAGGCGATTGAAGATGGTCAGCGCGGCCTTCCCATTCAACTGCTGGTACACGATGGAGCGCACCAAAGTCTGGAAAATGGGTTCCCTGTAATCGATTCGGTAAGGACCCACTCGCTCGATGATGGCCGCCAGCACTGGATCGGCTTTTTTAAGATGATTGATCGCTCGCTTCATTCCGTTAGTCGCGGGGCGGTGGGCCCCACTCCTTGATTTTCCGGTAACCGCCGGAGGCTCCGCCGTATCTTAAAGTATAAGTATGCGCAAGATCTCCGTTTCGCTGCTCGCCCTCTTCCTGCTGGGTTCGATCTTCCTGGTCGCGCTGCTGCCGGCTCAGCAACCCTCGCCCGAACCCCCGCTGATCAAAGTGGACGTAAACGTCGTGAACGTGCTGTGCACGGTTCGCAACAAAGCCAACGGACTGGTGGGGAATCTGGAAAAGCGCGACTTCACCATCTTTGAAGACGGCAAGCAACAGACCATCACCGACTTCACCCGCGAGACCGATGTGCCGCTGACCCTCGCGATGCTGGTGGACGTCAGCGAAAGCCAGGAGCGGCTCATCGACGTGGAACGCCGCGCGGCCCACGATTTCTTCACCCATGTCCTGCGCCAGAAGGATGAAGCCTTCCTGATCAGCTTCGGCGCCGAGGCCGAGCTGCTCCAGGATTCCACCAACTCCCCCAAGCTGCTTCTGGACGGCCTCAACCAACTGCATTTGAGCGTGCCCGTCGGCGGACTCCATCCCGGTCCCGTGCCGACCTTGCATAACCAGGCTGGGACCATTCTCTATGACGCCGTATACCTGGCCGCCAACGAAAAGCTGAAGGGCGAAACGGGCCGCAAGGCGATCATCGTGATCACGGACGGCGTCGATACCGGCAGCAAGATCTCGCGCGATCAATCCATCGAAGCAACGCAGCGCGCCGATTCAATTATCTACAGCATCTTCTACCAGGACATCGCGGCCTACGGAGTTTTCGGCGGAGGAGGCGGCGGCTATGGTGAATTGCAGCGCATGTCGAGTGACACGGGAGGCCGCGTTTTCAGGGTCGACCGCAAGTACACGCTCGAAGACGTGTTCCGCGATCTTCAGGAAGAGCTGCGCAGCCAATACTCGATTTCTTACACGCCCACGAATTCGAAAAAGGACGGCACCTTCCGCAAGATCGACCTGCGCACCTCGAACAAAGACTACAAAGTCCAGACCCGCAAAGGCTACTACGCGACAGAGCCGGACAAGTAAGCAACGATAAGTAGAGCAAATCTAAATCACATCGGCGAAACTGCGCCGCAGACGGTGGAACCACGCGTGCCCGAGCAGTGCCACGAGCCCTGAGCCGATCCACAGCGCCGCTAGAGGACCGAGCGCCGGAGCGTGGCCCTCCAGAAAAATCGCGCGATAGCCGCGCACCAGCACCAGGATCGGGTTGTAGCTCAAAATGTTCGCTACCGCGGCGGGGATCTTCTGCGATTCCGGATAGCAGATCGGCGTGAGGAAAAACCAAAGCGTCAGCAAGAAGCCGATGATCTGGCCCAGATCGCGCACGAAAACCCCTAGCGCCGAGAGGAACCAGCACAATCCGGCGGCCAGCAGAAGCTGCGGCACAAGCAGCGCCGGCAGCCACAGGACGCTCCAAGGCGCCGAGCCTCGCGCCGCCACCAGCCCCACGATAAAGATCGCCAGTGCGAAAGCTTCCGTCACCACACCCGCGATCACCAGGTTCACCGGCAGCGTCTCCAGAGGAAACACCAGCTTCTTGACGAAATTGCGGTGTTCGATCACCACATAGGGAGATCGGCCCACGGCTTCGGAGAACGGCAGCCACGGCAACATCCCGGCCAGGAAATACAGGACATATCCAGTGCGGCTGGTGTCGGCTCCGAACTTTTGTTGCAGCACTACGCCGAACACGAAAAAGTACGTTGCCATCAGCAGCAGCGGATTTAAGAACGTCCACAGCGCCCCGCCGAAGGTTCCTCGGGAGCGGGCCAAAATGTCGCGGCGAACCATCGACCCGATCAGCTTGCGGTTGGTCCAGATGCTGCGCGCCGGATAAACGAACGCCTTGGGAATGGCTTGAATCGCACGTGCCAGACGCAAGCCCGACGCCGATGCGACGTGCGGCGCATCCAGCTCGATCGTCCCTCCGGCAATGCGCCCGTCGATCAAAACCATGCGGCCGCGATTCGCCATCTGCGTAACCTGCACCCGATACGGCCCGTCCTCAGGAGGCAGAGCGATGCGCAAATCCACATCCGGCCCCGGCGTCTCCGGCCGCTCGCCTTCCGCTAGAATTGCGCCGGTCGCGGGATCCAGCACCTGCCACGACAGCGTGCAGGGCCGATCCAAACGGAGCCGCAATCGCACCGCTATGTTTTCGGACGTGGCTTCTACGCCTTCAAATCTGGACATTTTTAGCTATACGAAACCTAACTATACAGCCACGCCGGATAACGCTCGCGCACCGGCCCGGTTTTGCGCCCCACCGCATAGATGCCTTCGCCGCGAAGCTCGGTCGAAAGAAGGTACCGCGTCAACAGGTGCTCTACCCAGGCGAACTCCGGCTTCGGTTCCTCGCGAAACGGCCCGGTCTCGAGCAGCGTCACCTCAAACCCCGAATCCTCCAACAGTCTGCGCAACTCGATGGGCGTATATTCGCGCGCATGGCGAGCATCCACCACGCCGTTGCGAGGCCGGATATATGCGCTGAACAGTTGCGGATGAAAGCCCTGCAAAATTCCCGCGAGCGCGCGCAGCGACGCAAGATTCGGAGTGGTCAGCACCAGATTCCCGCCCGGCTTCAGAATGCGATTGATTTCAACCAGCATGTGCAGCGGATCGGCGGTCAGATGTTCCAGCAGCTCGCAGCACAACACGGTGGAAAACTCGGCGTCGCGATACGGAAACGGGTCCTTCTCTGCATCGAAAAGATCCACCATGCACTCGAACGTCTCGCCCGATTCGCTGATTACTTCGCGCCGATTCACGCCGCCGGCCTTGCCGAAATAGCAGCCGCGAACCTCGCCGTAACCCAGCCGCGTCTTCAGCGCCGGAGTGATTTGCAGATACGCGCCCATCTCCAGCACGCGATCGCCCGGACCTCCCGGCGGCGTGATGGCCAGAGTCCTTTCCAGGCGCGACAAGTGGCTCTCGACGTAGGCGCGCGCGCCGTTCTCCGCCGGAGCCCACGACGTTATGTACTCCGCGGGAACGTCCACGCGTGTCTCGGCTCGCTCGACTCGCGCCGGTTGCAAACACGCACCCGCAGCGGCGGCAATAGCCGGCTCCTTGCCCTCGACTTCCCTGCCCTCGACCTCCCTGCCCTCGGCTACGGCCTCCAGAAAATCGACGTAGCGCCGAGCCACCACCTCCCAACTGCACTCCCTCGACACCCAGGCCGCGGCGCGCGCGCCCAATTCGCGGGCGACTTCCGGGCGTGTCGTCAGCAGATTCATGTACTCGAAGAGATGGTCTTCCTCGGAGGAATCCACCGGCGCCTTCAGGCAGATTTCATCGGGATACTCGCGGAAGGATCCCACGTCGCTCACCACCACGGCCTTGCCCATTCCCAGCGCGCGTTGCAGCGTGCCGGAGCTTTCCCCCACCGTGGGATAGCGAAGATTCAGCACCACGTCGCACGCGGCCATGTAGCCGTTAAAATCCTCGATCGGCACGAATTCGATGTGGCGGGCGTGCGCGGAGAGGCCCATCGAAGCGATCATTGAAGCCAGCGGCAGCTCCGGATGCGCCTCGCCTACAAGGATCAACCGGGCTTCCGGAACCACGCGGATCAATCTCCGAAAAGCGCGTAGCGATTCGGCGATGCGCTTATACGGCTTGAGAAATCCGAAGATGCCGATCAGCGGCGCGCGTTCGCCCAACCCCAGGCGCGCCCGGTGCGCCATCCGATCCGCCTGCACGATCCATGAGCCATGCCGAATCTTCCCCAGCGGACCTTCGAAGCCATGCTCGCGAACTACCTCCGCCACAGCCTCGCTGTGCACGATCACGCCGCGCGACCGTTCGAGAATGGTCCGCAGCATGGGAATCTCGTATTGCGGTCCGCGTTCGAGCGTGCGCACGTGCCGCTTCGCGTATTCGAGCGCGTCGGCGCCGCCGTTGCTCTCCAGCTCCCGCATGTACGCATCCCAATCGCCCCGGCGGATGGTCATCTCCGCGATCAGGTGGTGCATGTTCGCTTCATGCAGCACCACCACGCCGGGATGCTGAAGGGCCGCCTCATACACGAAAATGTGATGCGGATTATTGCCGAGTTGATACAGCAGCGCCCCATAAGAGGAAGCTTCGAAAGCCGAGGGCGTGTCCGCGAAAGCCTCAACCTGGGCCATGCGCCCCAGCGGATCGAGCAGCGCAGCCGAGTAGTCTGCGATGCCGCTTTTCACCGGAGGCAGCGGCGAGAAAAACGCCAGCCGCATGGCTTAGTAGACCATCTCCGGTCTTAGTGGGGCAGGTCTGCGACCTGCCAATTTCGTCCCACCGTCCACTTTAGTGCGCCAGGGCACTTTAGTGCGCCAGCTCCACGCTGAAGGTGCCCAGCGGGAGCGGAATGCGCGCCAGCACTGGCGTCCGCGCCTGGTCCTTGGCGAAGAAGATGTCCACCCCCAGATTGCTCGAAGGACCTTTGATGGTCACGTGAATGCGATCCGCTTCAACCTTCTGTCCCAGCTTCTTGACCGTCTCGGTCCCGCCGAATTCCAGGCGCACGTTGTACAGGCTGCCCAATACCACGGACTGTTGCGGAACCAGACGGCCCTGCGCCAGCTCCTGCCGCACGAACTGAAGAAACGCCAGCGCGTCGCGCGCGCACGGCCCCACCGAAGCATCGCTCTTGCCGCCGATGCCGTACGGATGGGTCTCCCGCGTTACCGTATGTTGGTCCTGATCGAAGGTCAACGTCTCTTCGCTCTTGCGGCTGCCGCGGTGGACCGTCTTCTCGAGCTTCGCGGAGCAGATTTCCGAGCCGGCACCCGCTCCGGCGGTCGAATCGTAGTGGTCGCGGATCGCGAACCCCGGCACGCTGGCGTCGATATCCAGATCGAAGATCCACCGCGCCGATTCGAACCCGCCCACCACCCACAGCGAGCGGGTCGACGTCAGCGTCGCCTCGCCCAGACTCAGCCCGCTTTGCCAGTTGATGACGTAATTCAAAGCCTCGGCGCGGGCTGAAAACGGAAACGCCGAGATCAGAAATGCGAACCATACTGCGTACTTCATTACACCCTCGTCCGAACTGCCGCCCGCATCGCCTTAGCCTTCCCGCCGGCCACTCGCGCGTACACTTCCAAAGTGCGCTCCGCCGCACGCTCCCACGTAAATAACGACGCGCGATGCGACCCTAACCGTTCCAATCGAATGCGCAGCTCGGGGTCTAGCAGGATATCGCGGATGGCTCGCGCCATCTGCTCGGTGGAACCGGGATCGAACAGAAGGCCCGCCGCGTCCGCTACTTCCGGCATGGCCGTGGTATTCGACGACGCCACCGCGCGCCCGCACGCCATCGCCTCCAGGATCGGCAATCCGAAGCCCTCGTAAAACGACGGGAACACGAACAGGTCGCAGGCCCCGTAGAACTCCACCAGATCGGCGTCCTCGACGAATCCAGTGAAGTACACGCGTTCAGCGATGCCGGACTGCTGAACGGCCCGGTGCAGATCCTTCGAGTACCATGTCTCCTTGCCCACGAAGACTAGGCGATGTTTCAGATGTGGATGGGCGCGCACCACTTCCTCGAAAGCTTTCAACAATCCCAGATGATTCTTGCGCGGCTGGAGATCGCCCACCATCAGTACGAATGGCCCGGGTACGCCGAACTTCCTCAGCACCGCGGCTTGAGCCGTCTGGCGGTCGATGGGGCGAAACTCCGACGCCACGGCATTATGCACCACCACCACCTTGCGTTCGTCCAGACGGTAATGCCTCAAAATGGCGGTTCGCGAAAACTCGCTGGGCGTCAGAATCGCGGCCGCCCGTTCCGCCGTCTGGCGCACGGTCAACTTCAGCTGACTAGCCCGGAATCGCGTGAAGTACTGGGGGAATTCCAGAAAGCTGACGTCGTGGACGCTAACCACCAGCGGCACGCGCGAAAACAGCGGCCCGGTGTATTGCACATGTAACAAATCCGGCCGATCCTCGCGCAAACGCAAGGGAAGGTCCATGCCCAGCCGTCGAAAGGGATTCTGCGAAACCCAACGCGCCGCAACCCCGGCCGGTAGCCTGGAGCCGGCATCCGGCTTGGAGACGTAAGCGATGAACTCGCTAGATCGGTCCAGCTTCGCAAACTCATTCAAGAGATTGCGGATGTAAACCTCGTTCCCCGTTAGGTGACAGCCAACTGAGTGAGCGTCAACCGAGAATCTCATGTCCTGGCTCTAGTATACCGATCTCAACACGGAGTGGCTCCACAAGTTGCCATTCTTCACAATCTTACGACAATCCCGGACGCCTGCCCGGAACCGCCCACGCCCCACCGATCGGTGTTTCTGAACCGGGCGCGTCAGCAAGCGGGTATAGGACGCCCGATCTAAAAAGCCCACCGATAAATCTCCAGCGCCCCCGCCGCGTCCAACGGCCGTGGATTGAATTTCCCGGTCCACTGCGTGGCGGCGTCTTCGGCGAGCCTCGGCAGAGCCTCCTCGCCGATGCCCGCCTCCCGTAGCGTCATGGGCAGCCCGGCAGTTTCCGCGATGCCCGCCAAACGGTCCTCGATGCCGCCCACCCCCAGCTCATCGTAGCGCGCCCCCGCCACCGGCCTGTTCCAGCGCACCACGTGGCGCAGCACCAGCGCCAATGCGACCCCGTGCGCCATGCCGAACTGCGCCATCAGCGGAGAGGCGCAGGCGTGCGCAGCTCCCAGCATCGAATTCTCCACCGCCAAGCCCCCGAAGTGCGCCCCCAACAGCATCGACCCCCGGCCGTCCAGATCCTCCGGATCCTCCAGCATCCTCTCGAAGCCGCTGTTGATCAGCCTCCAGGCCGAGCGCGAAAAGCACTCCGAAAGCGCCGTGTGCCGCGTCGTAACCAAAGTTTCGAGAGCGTGCGACAGCGCGTCGTACCCGGTCGCCGCTGCCACGGCTCGCGGCTGCGAGAGCGTCAACCGGGGATCCAGAATCGCCGCGCGAAAAGTAGCCTTGGCATCGCCGCAGGCCATGCGTGCGCCCGTTTCCCCATCGGTGACGATGCAAAAACTCTGCGCCTCGCTGCCCGTGCCCGCTGTCGTCGGAACGGCGATCATCGGCAGCATCGGCTTCGAGGCTTTGCCGTAGCCCCAATAGTCGCGCATGTGTCCGCCGTTCGAGACCAGAAAGTTGATCCCCTTGGCGCAATCCATGGAGCTGCCGCCTCCCACGCTGACGATCACATCGATGCGCTCCGGCGCGGAAAACGCTCCCCCGGCCTCGACCATTGCGGCGGTCGGATTCTCGGAGAAATCGTGGAACGCGAACACCTCCATGCGCCGGGCCTTCAGCGTGCGAATGGCTTCCTTGACGTGGCCTGTGGCCAGCATGCCCTGATCGGCCACCACCAGGCAGCGTGTACCGCCCAGCTCCCGCGCCACTTCTCCTAAACGGGCGAACTCGCCGGAGCCGAACACTACGCGCGTACGTGGCCGGAAATCGAAAGTCGTCATTTGCCTAAGGATACTTCACGCTCAGCAGTTTTTTCGCGGCGTCGACGCACAAGACCGCGGCGTGCTTCGAAGCGGGCTGCAACCCATCAAGCAGCTCCTCGATGATTGCGGGCGTCAGGGCGGCCACTTCCTCGCGCGATTTGCCGGTCATCCACTCCGTCAGCGCGGAGCCCGCGGCGATCGAGGCCGTACATCCGCGGGTCTGGTAACGGGCTTCCGCCACGCGGCCGTTCTCAAAGCGCGCCGAAAGCCGCAGGATGTCGCCGCATGCCGGATTCGTCGCGTCGACCACGACCGCCGGCGCATCCAACTGGCCCACGTTGCGCGGATCGCGAAAATGTTCGAGCAGACGCGCGGAATACACGTGTGTTTCAATTATGCCTAAATGCCGCCCCTCGAAATTCAAGTGGCAGCCGCCGTGATCGAGCGCGACGGCCGCATCCTGATCGGCCAGCGCAAGCGCGGCTCTCGGCATCCTCTCAAGTGGGAATTTCCTGGCGGCAAGGTCGAGCCCGGCGAAACCCCTCGTGACGCGCTCGTGCGCGAGCTGCGCGAGGAGCTCGCCATCGAAGCCGTCATCGGCGAGGAACTGGATCGCTACGACGTCCAATATCCCGGCGGCGTTTTGACCCACTTGTTCTTCTTCCGCGTCACCGAATTTTCCGGCGAGCCTCAAAACCTCGACTTCGAGCAGATCGTTTGGGAGCGCCCCAGCCTTCTTTCGACCTACGATTTCCTCGAAGGCGACCTCGCGTTCATCCGCAAGCTGGAACGTTGACGTGGCGCACGCACTCGTGCGCAATGCCACTTAGTTTTGCGAAGCGGAGGTCCAATCAAAACATTCCATAGGAGTTA